>OKWC01000236.1_pt1 | contig 11474 bp, 8 predicted proteins | sample 1606971 | NCBI WGS metagenome assembly OKWC01 (sample SAMN04414076, study PRJEB24778) | human gut metagenome | material: faecal | host: Homo sapiens
CTTCATTTCCAATCATAGAGACAGGCTTATTTTATAAAGAATGGAGTTTTTCTTTGTATAAATATATAACTTCTCCAAGGCTTCCACCTCTTTCTTTGTATCCCCCGCATAATCGTAACATTCTACCAACCCGTCATAAAGACGTACCATCATACTATCAGAAGGAACTGCTATGCGGAAGGCTTCTTCCATATATTCCACACCCTCCTTTTTCCAGGAAGTGCGTGCCGAAGCTTTTGCCAGATAATAGAGCACATTCACATCCATCGGATTTTTTTGATAAGCTTCTTTCAGATTATCGTATGCACCGTAAAACCAGTTATCCCCATAATGGGATACACCTAAATAGTAAAGAGTGAGAAAACTACGATCACCCAGTTCTTTTAATGACTCATAGCGTTTTACCGCCGTTCCGTACTCTTTCAGCATACAATAAGCCTTCGCATTCTGGCGGTTCACATCTATATTGGTGGTATCGGACAAACGATAAACTTCCGTCACATCAACAGCATCTTTAAACTGCTGATTGTTATTAAAAATACCGGCAATGCGTGCCACTGTCTGGGCATCCAACGAATCACGCCGATAGGCTATGTTATAACTGAGGAAGGCACTGGCGGCATCCTGCAATCCCTCGTATGCCTGTCCCAGATATTTGTATCCGGTGGCCGACAAGGAATCGCGTTCCAACCAGCCATGACAAGCCGTACGCGCTTCTTCATAATCTTCGGAAGCTAATAAAGAGCGTATGAACTGCAACCGGAAAAATTTATTTTCCGGTTGCAAATTCATTGCCTTCTGATAACAGTTGGCCGCCCGACGGGAGTTACCCGTCAATTTGTAACACTCGGCAAGGTCGATCAAAACTTTTGTGTTTGTGCTGTCTTTCAAGATAAGAGAGTTCAATACCCCTATGGCTTCCGGATAACGGTTCATCGCTTTCAGCGCCTGAGCTTTGGTAATCAGCAACAAAGAATCCTGACAATCGGGTTCAATCAGCGTAACTACTGTTTCATAATCATAATTATCCATTGCCTGACGAATCCCATCATTCACCTGGGCAAACAACGAAACGGGGAGCATACATAGCAGCAGTGTTACAAATTTTTTTCATATCTTTATTCTTATTGTTTCTTTGTGGTAATCAATATCACGCCATTCTTGGCTTTGGCTCCATAAATGGCAGTACCTGCCGCATCCTTCAACACCGAAATAGATTCAATGTCCGAAACATTTATTTTTTCCATTTGACTATAAGGCTTTTCTATCCCATCAACTATAAGCAATGGTTTCTCCTTCCAATCTTTCAACGAAAAAGTTTCCTTACCTATCCGCAATGGATTTTCTTGAAAAACAGTGTCTGTCTTCAACTCCAAATGACGTGCTTCATTTGATTTGATATCTTTACCGTCTAGTCTGAAAGTGACGGGAACCGTATATTTCACACGCACAGGCTGACCTTTCTGCATACCCGGTTTCCATTTCGGCATAATGGAAATGACTCGGATGGCCTCACCGTCCAAATCCGGATCAATGCTCCTGACAACTTTGGGATTGGCTATATTACCATCTTTCTCAACTACAAATTGTACAATAACCTTTCCCTGTACTCCAGCTTTCTGAGCCTCCACTGGATATTTGATATTCTTCCCCAAGAATTTCAAACATTCTCCCATACCACCCGGAAACTCAGGCATCTCTTCAACAACCCGAAAAACCGGAACTTCATCAGAAGCTTCTTCACCACCTCCATAACCTACTACAACCACTTCCTGTGTCTTAGTTGTGATTTCTCCCTCCAAATACACTTTTAAAGATTTAATTTTTCCAATAAGTTTCTCTGTAATAGTCAATTCCTTTGTTTTCATATTTATATATGAAACACTCAAAGTAGCCCCAACAGGCATTGATATAACAAAATTTCCATCTAAATCAGTGATCGTACCTGAAGTGGTACCTTTGATAATCACACTAGCACCTACAACCGGAGCGTTTGTACTTTTTTCTAATACCTGCCCTTGCACTTTTATTTCCTTTGCAGGATGTTTTTCGGGACTTTTAACCTCTTCGGTTTTCATAATTGCCGTTAAATCATTAACTTTGACGGCTGAAATCTCATCTAACTCACTAGAGATTTCGGGGCGGGCAAAGGCTGCCACGGCAATGGCTGCCAATGGAAGCACATACAGGTACTTGAGTCGTGCCCACGGATTGGATTTCTTTTTTAACATCATAGTAATACGTTTTTTAAGTGAACTGTGATTGAAGCTGTTGGCCATAGAGTAGAGCCTTGTGCCGACAGCTTTTTTTATTAATAACAACTGATATTTCTTTGCATCAATACCTTGTGCAATCACGCTTTCGTCCGCTTCGAACTCGTGTATGTTCTGTAGTTCCTGTTTCAATAACCAGGAGGCAGGATTGAACCATTGGAAAAAGATGCAGATATCCGCTATAAGTAAATCTATGGAATGTCTCTTCCGTATATGGGCATATTCATGCGTCAGTATTTCCTCACCGTTTTCCTTCAGGTCTTTCTCAGAGATCACTACAAACTTCATCCAACTGAAAGGTGCGATTTTTTTCTGATGGGTAATCAGCGTGATGCCATTTTCCTGACGGACAAGGGTGCTACCCTTTATCAGCCTCAGCATACGGGTCAGCGACCATACATTACGTAAAAAGAAGAATACAATACCCAACAAATAAACCATCAGCAGCGCTTCACGCCATGTAATGACAGATTCGGGAGCAGTTTCTATAGTAGCAGTCCGATTAAGATTAGCCATAAGTAGCAGTTCTTCCCAAGTCAGCAATTGTTGGCTGACTTCCATCGGTTCTTTCATGGTCACTTCCACAAAGGGAATGGCACAGGACAATATCAGTATTCCCAACAAAGCAATACGGTTAAAACGATGGAATGTTTCACGGCTCAGCAACAGGCGGTAAAATAAATAAAATACCGCCAGACAGACTGCCGACTTTACAATATATACAAAAAATGCTCCCATAGTATGTATTTTTAATTATTCTCTTTATCCGGATTATTCATGCGCCTTTTCCACATCCCGGATAAGCTGCTTCAATTCATCCAAAGAAATCTCCTCCTCTTTCACCAGTGAAGAAACCGCTCCTAAATAAGAGTTATTGAAATATTTACTGATAACCCCTTTCAACGTCTTCTTCTTAAAATCATCACAGCTTACCACCGCATAATACTGATAGGTATTTCCAAATACCTCATGACTGAGAAACCCCTTTTCCTCCAATCCTCTCACAATGGTAGACAGAGTATTGAAATGCGGACGCGGTTCATCATAAAAATCAAGTAACTGTTTTACAAACAACGGGCCTTTTTCCCAAAAATAACCCATAATTTCTTCTTCCTTTGCTGTCAACATTTTCATAATCTTTCTTTTGATTATCACAAAGAACTAAAACTTTTAGTTATAAAACTAATTTTCATAGTTAAAGTAAACTAAAAGCTTTAGTTACCTGCTGTAAAACAGTATATCCCGTTTTCACCTGCTGATGCAAACGGGATATACTTATCATAAATAATCCACCTATAAGGAGACTACAGATCTCTATATACTTATACTTCCCTGAACAATCTATTATTCGTCAATGACCGGTTTATTTTCCGTCAGCCTTTTCAAACGGAGAAGTGCCTCCATATAATAATAATCAGCATAAATGATGGATGCATCAATCTCTGATCCGGCAGGCAAGTGTCCTGTGGAATGAAGCAGGAAAGCAGGTTTACTTTTACCACACTGGTATTTGTCAGAACTCAGGCTGGCCAGCATTTTTACAGCCGCCTGTTTATATTCCAATGCTTTTTCAGCCGGCAGATAACCGGACAATTCTAATAAAGCAGAAGCTACCACACAAGCAGCAGAAGCATCCCGGGGAGCATCAGGAATGGACGGATCATTAAAATCCCAATAAGGAACATAGTCTTCGGGCAGATTTTTCAGATATACATCCGTTACCTTTTGTACAAAATCGAGGTAACGGACATCTTTTGTTTCCCGATAAACGACTGTATAACCATAGATAGCCCATGCCTGACCACGAGCCCACATACTGTCATCCGAATAACCTTGATGGGTCACTCCCTTGATAAATTCACCTGTCAGGGTATCATACACTGCTACATGATAAGAGGTATAATCCGGACGAAAATGATATTTCATCGTCTTATCCGCATGAGCCACGGCAATGTCAAACAAATAAGGATTACCTCCATTCTTGGCTGCCCAGAAAAGCATTTCCAGATTGATCATATTGTCCATGATGGTATTATGACCGCCAAACATTTTCACATTGCGAGGCCATGAAAGCATAGTACCTACACGGGGATTGAACAATGCTGATAACGAATCAGCCGTATTGATTATAACTTGCTTATATTCCGGATTACCGGTCAGACGATAACCATTACCATAGCTACAAAAAACCAAAAAACCCAAATCATGATCGTATGCAGGAATCTCCGAGAGAAATTTCAAAGAAGCAGTAAACTTTTCGGCCTCTTCCTTTATTTTCGGATCTTGTGTATATTCATAATCATACCACAAGATGCCCGGCCAAAAACCTCCGCACCATTCTTCCTTACTCACTTTACGATAGTTCCAGTCATACTGGCCATCCATTATGTTACGAGGCATCATAGTGTAATCTACCTCCCGCCCTTTTCCATGCATAACCTCCAAAGTACGATGTACCTGGCGATCACAATATTCCAAAGCCCTGTTCACCTCCAGTTTGTTGTCTACTTCAGTACAGGCTGAAAGCAGACATAACCCTATACCTACTAATAGATTTTTTGTATTCATAATTATCCTTTCTTTTTTTACTTATCGATACGAAACCAGTCGGCATCTACCCAACCTCTTTCCTTGCCATAAGGAGCTGTGCTGAATAATCCTACTTTCGCTCCTATCCACTTACCTTTGACGAGCAGTAAAAGGCACACCGGCCAATGTATATTTCCTGCCGTCCAGACTGTAGCTGAAATAACAGATACCTCCCCCAGTTACTTTCACCTGCAAATAAATATCACGCTCATAATTGGGATAGAGCCCGGCTCCGAACCGGCGGCTTACAGGTAATTCCGCAAGATGGGTCACTGTTTCAGGAGACCGTTGCTCCGCATCCTTGCAGACCACTTGATTCAATATAAACTTATCACCTTCTTTTACTACACCCAGATAGCCATAATCCCACCCCATCACTATCAGTCCGGACTGCTGTCCGTCCGCTTTCGCAGAAACTTTCAGTTTGGCAGTCGCCGTAAATTCTTCGGCAGGGAATTTTTGTAACAAGAGATTCGGCACCTCCCAAAAATTTACAAAATCCTTGGACAAAATATGTCCATATATACGAATGTAACCCAAATCAGAGGTAAAGCCAAACGTATCCTGATAATTGGCATGCCATTCCCATTGCAAGCCCAATTGCCTTGTGTTGAATTCATCACTCTCAATCGGTGTCTCTATAGGATAAATCCTGCCTACATCCGGTTTTTTTATAGCGTTTTACAGGTTCGCCGCATCCATCACCGTCCTTGTCCTCCCCAATTACGGGCCAATCATTTTCCCACTTCACAGGATTCAAGTGCAAGACTCTGCCATACATGGCTTTATCTTGAAAATTGATAAACCAAGACTCGCCTGTACAGGTTTCCACCCATCCCCCCTGATGAGGGCCATTTATGTCCGTATCTCCTTGGGCCATAACAATTTTTTGACTCGTATGGGCCATACACATTGCGAGAGCGAAGTGCCAATTGCCAACCTGTCACCACCCCTCCGGCTGGCGCCAGGATGTAATAATATCCGTTGCGTTTATAAAACTTAGGTCCCTCTATAGTATGATTTACACCATCATTGCCATCAAAAACCAATACAGGTTCACTAATAACTTTTGTACCTTCCGCATTCATCTCACAAACCGTAATCACACTATTGAATGCGGCGCGACTGCCCGCCCACGCATGTACCAAATACACTTTTCCATCCTCATCCCACAACGGAGTAGGATCTATCATTCCTTTCCCAGCCTTTACCAAGACCGGTTTTTCCCATTCACCCAGCGGATCTTTGGTCTTTACCATGAAAATACCCCAGTCGGGATCTCCCCAATAGATAAAAAACTCACCGTTGTGGTAACGGATAGAAGGAGCCCATACCCCTTTTCCATGTTGAGGAGCGTTAAAGAAAATGGTCGGCTCTATCTCCTTCAAGGCATAGTTTGCCAAACGCCAGTTCACCAAATCCTTTGAATGAAGAATGGGCAATCCCGGGGTGCAGCCAAAACTGGAAGCGGTCATATAAAAATCATCACCTACGGCACAAACATCCGGGTCAGAGTAATCCGCATGAATAATCGGATTAATATACGTACCGTCCTTCTGATCGGACACCCATACCTTCGATACATACTGAGCATCTGCCTGTTGCCATGCACCGCATACTAAAGCCACTATAATCACTATTTTTTTCATTCTTACCTATTATAAAAATGCCCTGAAACAATCATTCTTACCTTAAAAAACATACCCCTTTAAACTTAAAAAATCACCTAACCTTCATTTGTTAACCTAATCTGTCTATAATACGGACAAGAAAACCAATACACTCAACGAAAGTGGTTATTTTTATAATACTTGTCCTTTATACTTTTTATATTCTTTTATTTCCTGATCCGTCACTGGCACGAGTTGCATGGCCGCACCGCCTCCTGGCTTCAATGCAAACTGCATGATTTGAGAGGAATCCACCAACAGACGGGTACATTTCACCTGAGTACGGGTCTTTATCTTATCTCCCCCATCCGTATAAATACGGGCCAGATAGGTCTTTCCCTTATCTAAAAATGAAAGATTTACCGATTGAGCAGAACCTTCATTATTAGTCAAAGCTCCTACAAACCACTCATTACCCTTGCGACGCGCCATAGTTATATGCTTACCCGGAGCACCTTCCAATACTTTTGTATCATCAAATACGGTTTGCAGATTCTCGAACCATTCTATTTCGGGCTCCCCTTGATAGAATGAGGGGCGGTCATACCAGAAGATAGTTTGTAAAGGACTGTAAAAAATCAATGAAGCCGCCAACTGATGAGCATGGGTGTTCTTCAGACGTTTGTCGAAATAACAGATGGTATAATCCGCCGCTCCATTAATCATACGGGTAAAAGGCAGAATCGTATTATGCGTAGCGTCGGGAAATTCCTCATTCCCCCGTATCCCTTCCTGAGTGAGCAGGTTAGGATAAGTACGGCTGAAACCGGATGGACGGAACTCATCATGAATATTAATCAACAATTTGTTTTCGGCAGCCAGACGAACCATATCATGCAGCCAAGTAGCCCAACGATGACTGGCATACTGTACGAAGCCGGATTTCACACCTACGACTCCCCACTTATGCAGCAATGGAAAAAGCTCACGCATCTGTTTCATCAGGGCATGCTGATTGACATACACCCATACGCCTACCCCTTTTTCTTTGCCGTATGCAATGACACGCGGCATATCCAGTTTGGAAACCACCTTTGTGGCATCTCCATCATGAGAAGTACAAGGCATATACCATTGCCAGTCAAACAACATATAAGGAATATGATGGGTGGCACAGAAATCAATTGTGGCTATGGCCCCTTCAGTGGTAATAGTCGTTTCACGCATAATCTTTCCGGGCCTGATCCAGTCCGTATCGGTTATCTCACAAGGAGGATTCAGATTCTGGATGATATCATTGTGTTCCAGCAATTCTCCCGGTTTATCGGCTGCCATGATAACTTTCCATGGGGTAGCGTAATAAGTGACAATATCCACAGGACTGTACATGACCGAAGTCAGTGTATTCTGTTTAGTCGGAGAAGCTACCAATTTAGTAAGACACCAGTCATCTACATCGGCATCAGTCAAAGCCACCCACAGCCCGTTGGAAAGTTCCACAGTCAAAGCCCGTTCCACCGGCTGTTTAATATCGTTAATGGCAAGGTGCTCAAAAGGCGCTTGCGCCCATTGCTCCGCCCACGCCATCGCACCGGGGGAAAATGTATATTCAGTCAGATCCCCCACCACTTTATGAAAAATGGCCTGTGGATGTTCAGGAAAAAAATAACGGAAAGCGATGCCTTCATCGTACGCGCGCACTTCAATATTCAAACGATAATTGGAACCATCTTTTTTGGAAAGATACATGGTTGCCTCATTATACGCCTCGCGAACCGTACTACGTTCTCCATACAGAGGATGCCAAGACTTGTTAACAGCAGGCTGATAGATCACACTATCCACCTCCAAATTATCCATCCAACATTTTACCTGATTTATTTTACGGGCAAGCGCCAGTTCCCAAGTACGGTTATCCAGCTGAAGACCGGCACGGGAGTTTCCGATAACCTCTCTGCCTCTATACTTTACCTGATATACTATTTCATTTACTGAAGAAGAAATTTTCTCCTGCCTGAACATAACTTCATGAACTCCCTCCGGGGACGTCAATTTCAATTCTTTAGAATGACCTGCATAAAGCGAAGCCGTACAGGTCAACGCATATGCTATGAGTTATTATTTTTTCATAATGATTACTTTTTAATTAGTAATACGGATGAATCGGAAAACTCACTCAACGAAAAGAAAAATAAAATCTATAGGATAAAACAATTCACCGCAGAGACCTTCAGCATTAGTCCCTGCGGTGAATAAGGATGCACAAAAAAATTTATAATTTTTGATTGTAACCTTCATTCAGTTCTTTGGTTTCTTTTCCTATTTTCACCCGTACAGGACCGGTTGCTGAATAGTACCAAACACCATGCTGCATATAGATTGCAGCATATACGTCATGATCCGATTCTAAAACAAAGTTACCTTTCTTTAGTGAACGGCCACAGCAAGATACATCAGTTGAATCTGACCTTCTTTTTCTCTTATCAATCCTAACCCGCCACAGAATGAAACACGTTTGGAAGGATGATGAGCCTGCATGTCCGTCGCACTGAACAGATAATCCGCATATCCGTCCGCCGTATTCACCTTCACCCTGGTACAGCCATCATCTCCCTGCAAGGCTTCTACACCGAGCACATTCGGACCACTCTTTTTATACGCTTCATAAACAGAAACAAAAGGATGAGTATGAGCATTATTACCTTCCTGACGGACAATCAAAGCAGGAGTCGGCATAGGAGGCATACAAATATCGCCGGGAGTCAACCCTTTATTCATTGTAGTCGGGGGAGCATCCACCTGATAAATTTCACGTCCCTCACCTCCTGTCATCCATAAACGCGCCGTTATATCTTCGGGCATACTCCATGAAGCGATGAAATTCTGGTTATAATCGGATTTATGCAGATTGGAAAACCAATGATATCCTTCATGCCACGTTTTGTCAAACTTCTCCAAAGCCTCACCGGGAAGCTTGTTCCCTTCCGAATCAGTGATTTCCATCGAAGTACCTACATGATGGAACAAATAATCATTATCCGCCCTGTCCGACCGGAAAATATCCACATAATAACCACTATTCCCCGAAGTACGGACCATAGCGACCATTCTTCTTTTCTCACCGGCAGACACATCGGCAAAGTTGAGGTAAGGAGTTAATTCTCTATCATTTACGAATTCTCCCTCCTTCATCCATAGGTTCCATAGCATGAATAGTGATATCTCCTTCCGTATATCCGGGTAAAACCGTATTAGAACCTGTAGGAGACTGATGGTATCCATGATCTTTGCTCCAATAGGACTCATAAGCCGCTGCATCCGGAGCCAACGCATAACCATACGCATAGAATTGTAAAGCCAACCCGTTCGGAGTGAGATGGTATCCTTTTTTACCACCATACAGAGTGAACATCATTTTATAATCTCCCTCCCAGTTCTTCATTGTAATAAAACGATGATGGGGAGAATAAGACGCACGCTCATTACTCTCTGCACGTACAGACGGGATGGTAGCTGTATAGGTACAAAGCCCTGTCCAACCGGCATTATTTCTGGAGTATTTCTTTTGAGAAATCCCTTTGTTCAAGGCACTTGCCACTTTTTCCACCCCCTCCTTATTATCTGTTCCGGTATAATAAGTCAGCAGATTTTCAAACGTCTGAAAATTAGCACTTCCCCCACGTGAATCACCGAACACCACCATATTGGCTGCATCGTCCATCCAAGGAAATACAGCCATTGCAGCTTTCTGCAAAATGGGGTTACCGGCTATGATATCTATCCCGGCACGTTTCAAGGGAGCCGCCCAATCAAGCAATGACTGCACTGTACCGAATGAATAACCGGGAGATTCCGGCCACAGCCCTGTCACCCGATCGTAAGTTTTCAATATATCGGGAATGGCATCATGATAGGGAGTAGATTCGTTCACCAGCAGATTCAAATAATACTCTTTTCCTTTACCGTCAGCATAAGCCTCATTATGATCGAGCACCAACATAGGACGCAGCATTATATTCCACCCGTTCACATTCCAGTTACCCGATTTGCCACCGCGTACCAGCCCTATATTGATAAAACGCTTAAAGACTTCGGCAGCTACCGTTTTTGTATCTTTCCCAATTGCTTTCAGATGAGCATGAGGATGCCGTATCAAATAATCGAAAGCAAAATCATACGCCATTGCCGCATGCATTACCAAATCATCATGTATCTGTTCGTAATCATAATAGCCGCAAATACCTCCCGGTTCCCAACCACCGACACTGCCACACGACTTTTCAGGGTCCAAAATAGGATTCATATAATACGTCCCTACCAACCACACATTAAATATATCTGTGGCAAAACGGGCAAACTTCTCTTCTCCTGTCACCCAATAAACAAAAGCGGCATTTTCTGCTAATGTCAAGATCTCGACATTATTCCCCCGTATCATGTGCCCGCTTTCCTTATAAGGCACTTTGACCGAAGGCTCCGAAGGATTTAATTTATTAATTCCCCACATATCACCTGTTTCATTATAAGAAGTGCGGTCCTCCAACGGAACATTGACATACTTATTCCAAGTACGCATTCCCGGCATTCTTACAGTGGGAACAGGAGCATTCCCCTCTCCATAGTCCCAATTCTGTTTTTTCAAATAACATTGAGTATAGCGCTCTCCATCTTTCCAATACATGGCCAGCCGGGAAGTTATCCATTCGGGATCAGTCTGATGACGATCCACATATTTTTCCACTTTGGAGCGGATAGCTGCAAAGGCTTCCCCAGCCCAAGGCTCATTTTTCACTTTTTGCAGAACAGACGCTCTATCCGCCGGAGAAACATATACACAAGGGTGTTGCTGCGCCTGAACAGCCGACATACACCCTATCCATAAAATAAAGGTTACTAAAATATTTTTCATACTCATTATTGATTTACTATCTTGGTTACCGTTTCAGACAGGACAGGACTGCCATAAAAGAAGAGAAGCCGTCTTTTTTTATTAGCTCCTCCC
>OKWC01000237.1_pt1 | contig 11466 bp, 10 predicted proteins | sample 1606971 | NCBI WGS metagenome assembly OKWC01 (sample SAMN04414076, study PRJEB24778) | human gut metagenome | material: faecal | host: Homo sapiens
GGGAGAATTTCTCACGCACAGTAGGCTTCTGGGCTGATATGGACGATCCGTATGTAACATACGACAACAACTTCATCGAGTCCGAGTGGTGGGCATTAAAGCAGATATGGGAAAAGGGTCTTTTATACAAGGGCTTCAAGATAGTTCCCTACTGCCCCCGTTGCGGAACTCCGCTTTCAAGCCACGAGGTTGCTCAGGGCTATAAGGATGTAAAGGAACGTTCTGCGGTTGTACGTTTCAAGGTAAAGGACGAGGACGCTTATATCCTTGCGTGGACAACAACTCCCTGGACGCTTCCCTCAAACGTTGCACTCTGCGTAAACCCCGATGAAACCTATGTAAAGGTAAAGACAGCAGACGGCTACACATATTATCTTGCAGAGGCTCTGTGCGATAAGGTACTCGGTGGCGACAAGCCACAGCCCCCTACGAGATAATCGAGAAATACACAGGTAAAGAGCTTGAGGGCAAGGAGTACGAGCCTTTATTCGACTGTGCCGTTGAGATATGTGAAAAACAGCACAAGAAGGGCTATTATGTAGTATGCGACAACTATGTAACGCTGACAGACGGTACAGGTGTCGTTCATATTGCTCCTGCATTCGGTGAAGATGACGCTAAGGTCGGCAGAAAGTATGACCTGCCTTTCGTACAGCTTGTTGACGGCAAAGGCAATATGACCGCCGAAACACCTTACGCAGGCGTATTCGTAAAGAAAGCCGATCCTATGGTGCTTAAGGACCTTGACGAAAAGGGCTTACTGTTTGACGCACCCAAGTTTGAGCATAGCTATCCGCATTGCTGGAGATGCGATACTCCTCTGCTGTACTATGCAAGAGAATCGTGGTTCATCAAGATGACCGCTGTCAAGGACGACCTTATCAGAAACAACGAAACGATAAACTGGATACCCGAAAGCGTCGGCAAGAACCGTTTCGGTGACTGGCTTGAAAACGTTCAGGACTGGGGTCTTTCAAGAAACAGATACTGGGGTACTCCTCTTAATATCTGGGAGTGCGAGTGCGGTCACAAGCACGCTATAGGCAGTATCGAGGAGCTTAAGTCAATGTCTGACAACTGCCCCGACGATATAGAGCTTCACCGTCCTTATATTGATGCGGTTACGATAAAGTGTCCTCACTGCGGTAAGCAGATGAAGAGAGTTCCCGAGGTTATCGACTGCTGGTTCGACAGCGGTTCTATGCCCTTCGCACAGCATCACTATCCCTTCGAGAACAAGGAAAAGTTTGAACAGCAGTTCCCTGCTGACTTTATCTCCGAGGCAGTTGACCAGACAAGAGGCTGGTTCTACTCACTGCTCGCTATCTCAACGCTTTTATTCAACAAGGCTCCTTACAAGAACGTTATAGTTCTCGGTCTTGTACTCGATAAAGACGGTCAGAAGATGTCAAAGTCAAAGGGCAACGCAGTAGACCCGTTCGAGTCACTGGCTGAACACGGCGCAGACGCTATACGCTGGTACTTCTACACAAACTCTGCTCCGTGGCTTCCCAACAGATTCCACGCAAAAGCAGTAAACGAGGGTCAGAGAAAGTACATTTCTACTCTGTGGAACACCTACGCATTCTACGTTCTGTACGCTAATATAGACAATTTCGACGCTACTAAGTATACGCTTGATGTTGACAAGCTCGGCGTTATGGACAAGTGGCTGTTATCAAGACTGAACACAGTTGTAGGTGCGGTTGACGATAACCTTGCAAACTACCGGATCCCCGAAGCCGCAAGAGCATTACAGGATTTCGTAGACGAGATGAGTAACTGGTATGTCCGCCGCAGCAGAGAACGTTTCTGGTCAAAGGAACTTACACAGGATAAGATAAACGCATATATGACGCTGTACACAGCGCTCGTAACCATCGCAAAGACATCTGCTCCGATGACTCCTTTCGTATGCGACGATATTTACAGAAACCTTGTCTGCTCGCTCGATAAGAACGCACCTGTAAGCGTACATCTGTGCGACTTCCCCACAGTAGATGAAAAGCTTATCGACAAGCATCTCGAGGAAGAAATGGACACAGTTCTGACCGTTGTACGCTCGGACGTGCCGCAAGAAATGCCGCTAACATCAAGAACAGACAGCCTATATCAAAGATAATGGTAAAGGGCGACAAGACGCTTGAGCTATGTATGCCGATATTGTCAAGGATGAGCTTAACATCAAGGAAATCAGCTTTATAGATAACACCGACCACTTCACAAGCTACACCTTCAAGCCCCAGCTTAAGACGCTCGGCGCTCGTTTCGGCAAGCAGATAGGCGAGGTCAGAACAAAGCTCGCTGAGGTTGACGGTCAGAAGGCTATGAACGAGATCCGTGAAACAGGCGCTATGACGCTTACACTTTCAACAGGCGATGTTCAGATTGCAAAGGACGACCTGCTTATAGACGAGCATCAGAAGGAAGGCTATGCGGTAGTGACCGACAGAGGCTACACGGTAGTTCTTGACACAACGCTTACACCCGAGCTTATCGAAGAAGGTAATGTAAGAGAGATTGTGAGCAAGATTCAGACGATGCGTAAGGACGCAGGCTTGAGGTTATGGATCATATCGTTATCTACTGCGACGGCAGTGACAAGGTAGCCGAGATACTGACACGCAACAAGGACAGCATCTCAGAAGATACTCTTGCTGACGATATAGTGACCGGCAAGACAGACGGATTTACAAAGGAACAGGATATAAACGGCGAGAAACGTAACTCTCGGCGTAAAGAAAGTATGAGTTTTAAACAGACGCTGACAAATCTTTTCGGACACAATGCAGTTAAAAAGGCACTCATATGGGTGCTGGTCGTGGCTGTTGCGGTTATAGTCGTGGTTACGCAGTTTGCTTTTCCCGTAAAAGCGCAATATGCGTACACACGGCTGTACAGCTACAGCGGACAGAGCTTTGACAATATGATAAAAAACGTATACGATAAGCTGAAGGACGGCACTCACCTTGACAGTGGGTCTACAAGCAAGCTGCTGAGCGACACGGATTTTGATATGACAAAATCCGAAAACTATCTGCGTGTTGAGATGGTGTTTGATTTTACAAACATCGGTATGTATAAAATAAGCAACATACAGTTCTCCATTGACGATATACCGTATGACAAACAGGCTTTTGTACTGAAGGAAACAAACATTTCGTCAATAGACCGTTTCAACAGCAGTAAGGTTTCGCTCATATTCGTTATCGACAGGTCGGGACTTACAAACGAGGAAATAACAAAGGCGGTAAGCTCGCTCAAGATAAGCTACAAGTTCGACCGCCCCGAGCCTTTTCTCATCGGGCGGAGAAATAACAACTGCCCGAAACCGTACTAACTGCCGTTTGACGAAGCAAAAACAGGTGGTTGAGTATGGCGGAAATTCTCAGTAAAATATCCCCGAAGCACAAAGGCGTGCTGTGCATTATCAGCTCCGCCTTTTGCTTTGCTTTATGGGTGCGTTCGTAAGGCTGGCAGGCGATTTGCCGTCTGTACAAAAGAGCTTTTTCAGAAATCTTGTCGCTTTCATATTTGCGGCAGCGATACTGATAAGGCAGAAAGGCTCGTTTCTGCCGCAGAAAAAAAGCAATATCGGCGCACTGCTGATACGCTCGGTATGCGGAACGCTCGGAATACTCTGCAACTTCTATGCGGTAGACCATCTGGCATTATCTGATGCGGCAATGCTGAACAAAATGTCGCCGTTCTTCGTTATCGTATTTTCGGCAATGTTCCTTCGGGAACGTACAAATTTAGTGCAGACGCTCGGTGTAATAGTCGCATTTGCAGGAAGTCTGCTTATAATAAAGCCGAGCCTTGCAAATCTGGAGCTTGTGCCGTCATTGCTCGGTTTTCTCGGCGGTATGGGCGCAGGTGCGGCTTATACGGCGGTAAGATGGCTTGGCATCAGAGGCGAAAAAGGACCTTATATCGTGTTCTTCTTCTCGGGCTTCTCCTGCCTTGTAACATTGCCGTTTTTACTGTTCGATTTTCACGTTATGACCTGGCAGCAGTGGCTCGTCCTGCTTGGTGCCGGACTTGCGGCGGCAGGCGGTCAGTTCAGCATCACAGCGGCATATAAATTTGCTCCTGCAAAGGAAATATCGGTATACGATTATTCGCAGATAATCTTTTCGGCACTGCTCGGATTTATCTTGTTCTCGCAATTGCGGATATATGGAGTTTTATAGGATATGTAATAATATGCGGCGTAGGTGTTGCAATGTTCTTTTATAATAACCGCAAGGACAAATGACCTACAGCATAAAATCAATTTCAAGCGCAAGAAAATATTGACACGCAGGTATCAATGTGGTATACTGATATAAGACACATAAAATTGGAATGTGTGTCACTTATTGAAAAAAAGAGGTATGTAATTATGAAAACAGCAGCACAGGTATTTATAATCATCGGTATGGTTTGCGGCTTCTGGGTAATACTTCCGCTTATCTTCGGCGGTATTGCATTAAGCCAGATGAGCAAGGGACAGAGACCTTCAACAGGCATAAGCGTATGCGTTCTTTTATTCTGCAATATGATAGGCGGTATCCTTCTTCTTTGCGCAAAGGACGAGGACTTCTACAAGCCCGGTACAAACTACGGCTACAACCCCAACATGAACAACGGCTACAATCCCAACATGAACAACGGTTATAACCCCAATATGAATAACGGCTACAATGCCAATATGAACAACAACGCTTATAACCCCAACGCAAACACAGGTTACAGCAACGCAAATTACGCTACGCCCATTAACAACACTACTGCAGACACCACAAACAACAACTTCAACAATAACGGTATTCAGCAGTAAGACCAAAGATAAATAAATCAGCTGTGACGGAAAGTAATATTCCGTCACAGCTTCTTTTTATGCATATAAATCAGCCGCAGTTTTCACTGCGGCTGAAATTATTGTTATATATTCTCTGCTATCTTGTCGCCCATCTCCGAGCAGGACAGCTTTGTCATACCCTCGCTCATGATGTCACCTGTACGGAAACCGTCCTTCAACACCTTACTTACTGCATTTTCAACTGCGTCAGCTTCCTTCACCATATCAAAGCTGTAACGGAGCATCATTGCGGCTGAAAGTATGGTAGCTATCGGGTTTGCCTTGTTCTGACCTGCAATGTCGGGAGCAGAACCGCCGCTCGGCTCGTACAGACCGAACTTTGTTTCGTTCATGCTGGCAGAGGGGAGCATACCGATAGAGCCTGTAATCATGCTTGCCTCGTCCGACAGAATATCACCGAACATATTCTCCGTTACCATAACGTCAAACTGTGCAGGGTCCTTTACAAGCTGCATTGCGCTGTTGTCAACGAGCATATGCTCAAGAGTGACCTCAGGATAATCCTTTGCCACTTCGGTAACGACCTTTCTCCACAGCCTTGAAGAATCAAGAACGTTAGCCTTGTCAACGCTTGTTACCTTCTTTCTTCTCTTCATCGCAACGTCAAATGCCTTGATTGCGATTCTGCGGATCTCGTCCTCGCTGTATGTAAGCGTGTCGGTAGCTGTCATAACGCCGTTTACTTCTTCCGTCTTTCTTGCACCGAAGTAAAGACCGCCGGTAAGCTCACGCATAATGAGCATATCAAAGCCCTTTGCGCTTATCTCTGTCTTTAAGGGGCAAGCGCCTGCAAGCTCCGGATAAAGCAGGCAGGGACGAAGATTTGCAAACAGTCCGAGTGCTTTTCTTATACCGAGCAGACCTGCCTCGGGACGCAGATTTGCAGGAAGCTTATACCACGGCGATGTTGTCGTATCACCGCCGATAGAGCCCATAAGCACAGCGTCTGACGCTTTGCAGGCGGCTATTGTTTCATCGGTCAGCGGTACGCCGTTTGCGTCAATCGAGCATCCGCCCATAAGAAGCTGTGTGTAGTTGAACTTGTGACCGAACTTTTCTGCCACCTTATCAAGCACCTTCATGCTTTCGGTAACTATCTCAGGACCTATTCCGTCGCCCTTGATAACGGAAATATTCTTTTCCATAGGTAATATCCTTTCTCTGAGCTTAAAGCTCTATTTTGTATAAAGCGGATTTTCCCTCCGCCTTTTCAAAGCCGAATCTGACAAGAAATCGCACTGCGTCCTCGCTGTCGGGGGTCGCTACGGCATACTTATATCCGCAGGCACGCATCGTTCTGAGCGTGTGGTTCAGCAGTTTTCTGGCAACGCGTAATGCCTTTCTTTCTCGCAGACAAACAGCTTTTCCAGTCTGACCTCTTTGTTCAGGCTGTCGGGTATTTCTGTTGTTATGCAGACAGCAGACAGCACATCATCCGTATAAAGTCCGAAGCCGCGCATTCCGCCCGATGTATTGTTAAAACCCTGCTCTTGCAGTTCGCTGTCCGATAACGCTTTTATATCTACCCTCATAGCATAACGCTTTCTGCGGTCTTACTTCTTTAAGGAGTTCAGCAGACCGCCCTTGTTGATTATATCCTTGATGAATTCGGGGAAAGGCTCAGCCTTGTATGTACAGCCCTTCGTCACATTTGTGATAACTCCCGTATCAAAGTCAACCTCGACCTCGTTGCCGTTATCAATATCCTTGGCAGCCTCGTCGCACTCTAAGATTGCAAGTCCGATATTGATAGCGTTGCGGTAGAATATTCTTGCAAATGTGCTTGCGATAACGCAGGAAATTCCGCTTGCCTTAATTGCGATAGGTGCGTGTTCTCTTGAGCTTCCGCAGCCGAAATTCATATTAGCGACTATAATGTCGCCGTCCTTTACATTCTTTACAAAGTCCTTGTCTATGTCCTCCATACAGTGACTTGCAAGCTCCTTGTGGTCGGCTGTATTAAGGTATCTTGCAGGAATGATAACGTCGGTATCAACGTTGTCACCGTATTTGTGTACTGTACCGTGTGCCTTCATATATGTCTGTCCTTTCTTATATTTCAAAATCTACGCAGCTGCGTCTTGCCGTATAAGGTCTTACCGTGCTGTCGGCTACCTTAACGTGTTCGGGATGGGTGGAATAGCCCTTTAATGCTTCTGCACTTTCGAATGTGCTGTCAAGCATCAGGTCGCCCGTAGAAGAGCCGAGAATATCGGTTATGACCTTGATTTCAAGAAGTCCGTCTATCTTACCTGCAAGCCCTTCAAGCCCCTGCTTTATAAGGCGGCATCTTTCCTTCTTTTCTTCGACCGAAAGCTCGTCCTTCAAGTTCCAGATTATTATATGCTTTACCATATTCTCACCTTACTTTATGCCTGTTATCTTACCTGCTATAGCACTTGCCGCCGCAACTGCCGGGCTTGCAAGATAAACCTCGCTGTCAACGTGTCCCATTCTTCCTACAAAGTTTCTGTTTGTGGTGGAAATAGCACGTTCTCCTGCCGCCAGTATACCCATGTGACCGCCAAGACACGGACCGCAGGTGGGAGTAGAAAGCACACAGCCTGCATTTACAAATATCTCTGCAAGGCCTTCCTTTATGCACTGGAGATATACCTTCTGAGTGCCGGGGATAACTATACATCTTACACCCTTTGCAATATGCTTACCCTTGAGAATCTCGGCAGCGATACGCATATCGCTTATTCTGCCGTTTGTACATGAGCCTATAACTGCCTGGTCAATCTTTATATCCTCTGTAATCTCGTCAACTGTCTTTGTGTTTTCGGGCAGATGAGGGAATGAAACCGTCTGCTTTACGGTTGACAGGTCAATGTCGATAACTCTTGAATATACAGCGTCCTCGTCAGCCTTGAATATATCAAAGTCACGGTCTGCTCTTTCCTTCATATATGCCATTGTTATCTCGTCAACTTCAAATATGCCGTTCTTTGCGCCGGCTTCAATAGCCATATTGGCAATGCAAAGTCTGTCGTCTATCGAAAGGCTCTTCAAGCCCTCGCCGGTAAATTCCATAGACTGATACAGTGCGCCGTCAACGCCTATCATACCGATTATGTGAAGAATAACATCCTTGCCGCTTACATACTTGTTAAGCTTTCCTGTAAGATTGAACTTTATAGCGGAGGGAACCTTAAACCACGCCTCGCCTGTTGCCATACCTGCCGCCATATCGGTCGAGCCTACGCCCGTTGAGAATGCACCGAGTGCGCCGTATGTACAGGTGTGGCTGTCTGCGCCTATGCACAGCTCACCGGGGCCTATAAGACCTTTTTCGGGAAGGAGTGCGTGTTCGATGCCCATTTCGCCTACATCGTAATAATTTGTAATATCGTACTTTCCTGCGAACTCTCTGCACTGCTTGCACTGAGTAGCCGCCTTGATATCCTTGTTCGGTGTGAAGTGGTCCATTACAAGAGAAATCTTATCCTTGTTGAATATGCCGCCGAAGCCTGCCTTGTTGAACTCGTTTATCGCAACTGGGCTTGTAATATCGTTACCGAGTACCATATCCAGCTTTGCTCTTATAGCTGTCCCTCTCTTACGCTTTCAAGTCCTGCGTGCTTTGCCAGTATCTTCTGGCTCATTGTCATGCCCATGTGTTTGTCCTGCCTTTCTTCTGCCGCTCGTTACAAGCTGTGCCTTATGATTTGTTTACGTTAATCACGTTCAAGTGCCGAAATACCCGTTCTTACGATCTCTTTTACTCCGTAGGGCTGGAGAAGTCCTATGAACGAATCTATCTTTTCGGGTTCGCCCGTAGCTCAAGCATAAGCCTGCTCTCCGCTACGTTTACGACCTTCGCTCTGAAAAGATTTGCAATCTCTATCACAGGCTGACGTGACGCAGGGCCGTTGCCGACCTTCATAATGATATGCTCACGGCATACAGCGTTATGCAGTACCTTGACCTCCGATACGTCATAGAGCTTGCGGAGCTGTTTTACCAGCTGTTCCATCACGCCCTCGTCGCCGTCTGCGACTATCGTCATACGGGAAATGCCGAGGTTTTCGGTTTCCGCAACGTTAAGACTTATTATATTATATCCTCTGCGGCTGAACAGACCCGTTACTCTGCCGAGTACGCCGATGCCGTTGTTTACGCAGACGGAAATTACGTTTCTCTCTGTCATTTTTCTGCCTCCGTTCAGTCGTCGATTTCTATCTCAAGGATAGGCTCAGTTATGGATTTTCCTGCCGGTACCATAGGAAGAACGTTTATATCCTTGTCTATTCTCGCCTCGATAAGCACGGGGGCTGTCTTTGAAACCTCAAGAGCCTCACGCAGTATCTCCTCGCACTTGTCCTCGCTGTCTATAACAAACGACTTTATGCCAAACGCTTCTCCGAGCTTCATATAGTCTGTAGGACGGTCAAGCGTCGTCTGTGAAAATCTCTTGCCGTAGAACAATCTCTGCCACTGACGTACCATACCGAGAACGTTATTGTTGATAACAAGCTCAACTACAGGTATATTGTGCTTTGACAGCGTTACAAGCTCGTTTAAGTTCATATGGAAGCTTCGTCGCCTGCAATGTTTACAACCGTCTTGTCGGGGTTTCCGCACTTTGCACCGATAGCCGCACCAAGTCCGTAGCCCATAGTGCCAAGACCGCCGCTTGTTATAAGCTGGTGAGGGTGCTTATATGCGTAATACTGAGCCGCCCACATCTGCGACTGACCTACCTCGGTTGCGATAAGCGCCTCGCCGTCTGTCAGCTTGTCAAGCGTTTCTATAAGATGCTGAGGAGTAAGAGTAAGCTCGTCTGTGCCTTTCTGCCTGCACTCGTACTGCTTCTCCCACGTCTTTATTTTGCCCATCCAACCGCTGTGCGACTGCTGAGGAATCAGCTTTATCAGCTTTTTCATAACATCGGTGCTGTCACCGATAACCTGATGATAAACCTTTATGTTCTTGTTTATTTCAGCAGGGTCGATGTCTATATGAAGTACCTTTGCATCGGGGGCGAAGGTCTGCGGATTACCTATTACTCTGTCTGAGAATCTTGTGCCGATGCCGATGAACAGGTCGCAGTTCTTTATTGCCTCTGCCGCTGTCTTTGTTCCGTGCATACCGAGCATACCCATATATCTGCTGTCGGTTTCGTCAAAGCTGCCCTGACCCATAAGCGAAGATGATACGGGAGCGTCAATAAGCTCGGCAAAAGCCTTTAATGTCTTTGCTCCGTCCTCGCCGTAGATACCGCCGCCTGTATAAAGGAACGGACGTTCAGCGTTCTTTATCAGTTCCGCCGCCTTTGCTATACAGCCGTCCTGATGCATAGTAACATTTACCGTATACGCTTTAAGGCTTGTTTGCAAAATCCGCCTTCTGCGCCGTTATATCCTTGGGAACATCGACAAGGACAGGACCCTTTCTTCCGCTTCCTGCTATGTAGAAAGCCTCACGCAGTGTGTCTGCCAGCTTGTTTACGTCCTTTACGATGAAGTTATGCTTTGTTATCGGCATTGTGATGCCTGTTATATCAACTTCCTGGAAGCTGTCAAGTCCTAAAAGCGAACAGGCAACGTTGCCCGTTATAGCCACCATAGGCACACTGTCCATATAAGCCGTTGCGATACCTGTTACGAGGTTTGTCGCACCCGGACCCGATGTTGCTATAACAACGCCCGTCCTGCCTGTAGAACGTGCGTAGCCGTCAGCCGCATGGCTTGCGCCCTGCTCGTGTGCCGTCAGAACGTGGTGTATTTTGTCGCTGTAATTGTATAAGCTGTCGTAGATGTTCAGAACTGCGCCGCCGGGATAGCCGAAAACGGTGTCAACGCCCTGCTCTATCAGACATTCGCAGATTATATCTGCACCCGTCAGATTTCTCATTTCTTTCATTCCTTTTTCTTTACACTCAGATTATTTATAATAACGGATAAAAAATCCTATCGTTTTATTTTAACACTATACAGCGTTTTTGTCAATGGCGAAACCGCATTATAACATGATTGCGTGTGCCGAAGGCACAGCGGCGGAACGCCGCAGTTTTGCCGAAAGCAAAACCAATCAATGTTAAAATGTTCTCAGACACTGCGAAGCAGTAAGCACGCAGTTATGCGTGCTAAAATCCGACTTTTCGGATTTTGAGTCTGAGGTTATTATAAAGCAATAAAAGGACACCTCCCGATGTCCTTTTATTATCGTCACGCTTTTTGTACCGTGCCGTCTTTTATTGCCTGCACGCATACAGCCGTGCAGCATATTATATTTACCGCAAGTGTAATAATGCAAATGTAGATGCCGACCCCGAAACTCGCCATACCGATCTTTATATCGGATATTATAACAATCTCGGTTACAAATGCCGCTATTGAAGCCCCGACCGACAAAGCCCTGCATACTGTCACGAGTTTTCTGCTCTGCCATCTGACAAATGCAAAATACAGCTCGAAACCCAAACAAAGAGCAATTGCGACCCAGCTTCCGCCTGCGATAAAAGCCAGACCTTCCTGTACTTTAACTCCGTTCATATTGCACCACGGAAGTAGAAATCCGACCGCATGAGCGAGTAATGCAATAGCTCCGATTGTAACAAAGATATTGGTTTTGCGTGTGTTGGTATTCATATTGCC
>OKWC01000239.1_pt1 | contig 11428 bp, 8 predicted proteins | sample 1606971 | NCBI WGS metagenome assembly OKWC01 (sample SAMN04414076, study PRJEB24778) | human gut metagenome | material: faecal | host: Homo sapiens
ATATCAGTAATTATAATGAAGCACAGATTTTGGCAGGTGATGACGGATGGAATCCGGTGGAAAATGGAAATGTGTTGTTGCAGAATTTAAAGAGATAAGCTGTTCTTTCTACCAGTAATAATACTTTGTCACTGTAGGGAGGAATTCTATTTGCTCCTATGGAAAGTGTCAGGGAAGAGTAGAATGATAAAAGGGGGATTTAACTTTGCCCCTTTTATTTTTTTAGGAACTTGTATGTCAGTATCTCTCGTTTTTTATGTATTTTTGCCATACTATATATGAAAATCTACGAAATGAAAAGACACATTCTGTTTATACTTACTTTGCTGCTCTTTTTTTATGCAAAAAGTCAGCCTAATTGTATCTTTACTCATTATTCTTCGGAAAACGGCTTGTCTCAGAACTCCATCATGAGCATGGTACAAGACCATAATGGAGTTTTATGGTTCTCTACTTGGGATGGAATCAACCGGTTCAACGGTTATGACTTCAAAGTTTATAAAGCCAGACAAGGGAATAAAATTACTATGACTAACAACCGGGTAGACTTATTGGAAGTAGACCCTTATAATTATATTTGGCTGCAAACGTATGATTACCGTGTGTATCGTTTTGACCAAAGAACAGAGAAATTCGAACAAATCCCTGCTGAAGGTGAAGAGGAGGGTATGCGTTTCTCTTCTATTAAAATATTGCCCGACAGTGTCATTTGGTTACTTTCTGAAAATGAGGGGGCTGTCCGTGTAAAAACAAACCCTAAAGATTACAGTATAACTACCCAAGTATATGCTACTCATAGTCGTGGAGGAAATGCCGTTCATATTAATCAGGTTTTTAGCGATGCTTACAATCAAGAGTGGTTGCTTACTGATAACGGTCTGCTGAAGATTACGAATGATAAAGAAGAGCCTGTCTCTTATTTTGTGAATATCCAGTCAGGCAAAGATGAACCCGTACAGGCCTTCTACTCTTTTTGCAGTTATGGTGACGAACTTTATTTTGGATCAGACAGAGGACGGATATGGTGCTATTCTTTGCAGAATGAAATCTTTCGTCTTTGGGAATTGCCGGTAAAGGATAAAGTGATTGCTATAAATGAAATAAAAGGTACGGGGCTGTTGATAACAACTGCCCATGAAGGATTGATATTGTACTATTCGGATACAAAAGAGTGTAAAGTCTATAATAAATCCAATTGTCCCGAATTCCCGGCAGACGCTTTCCGTTCTGTTTATGTTGACAGTAAGCAGGAAGCATGGTTTGAGATGACCGAATGGGGAAAAGTTTGTCATTTCAATCCTTTGACGGAAGTATTTAAGCAAGAAAAGATGCAAGTGGAGCCTCGTGGTGCCGATCGTTCCTATCCCAGTTTTCATATTTGTGAAGACTTGAACGGTAATTTGTGGGTACATCCGCAAGGAGGAGGGCTTTCTTGGTATGACAGAGAGGCAAATCGGCTGTTGCCTTTCTATAATGATCCCGATTCACCCGATTGGCACTTTTCCAATAAATTACATTCCATGTTATCCGATAAGCAAGGCAATCTTTGGTTATGTACTCATTCTAAGGGGTTGGAGAAGATTACTTTTTTAGGAAGCCAGTTCCATATTTATCCCCGCATGGGTCACAGTTATGACTTGAATTCCAATACGGTACGTGCGTTGTTTGAAGATAGCGAACATCGCATCTGGATGGGAAAACGGGATGGTCAGATTGAAATTTATTCTTCTGATTTAGATTTTCAGGGTATTCTGACCGAAGAGGGGGATATAGCCAAATCTGGCAGACCGTTACGGGGAGTTCCTTATCATATCATGCAAGATTCTCACGGAAACATTTGGATTGCGACCAAAGGGGATGGTATTATTCTGGCAGAAAAGGAGGGGACCCATTTTAAGTTTACTCGATTCAAATATGATGAAGATGATATTTATAGCCTGAGTCATAATAGTGTTTACTGGTTACATGAAGACAAGCATGGACGCATTTGGGTGGCAACTTTCGGTGGAGGGTTGAATTATATTCAGAAAACTCCTGAAGGGAAATATGTGTTTATTAGTTCTAGAAATAACCTGAAAGGTTTTCCGTATGACCGTTGTTACCGTGTACGCCATATCACTTCTGACAAGAAAGGGAATATATGGGTGGGGAGCAGTGATGGCGCGCTTAGTTTTAAAGAGGATTTTAAAGATCCGGAGTCGATTGTGTTCCATCTTTATGCACGTATCCCCGATGATATGAATTGTCTGAGCAACAATAACGTATATCGGATTGTCACCACTTCACAAGGAGAAGTTTATCTGGCTACATTTGGGGGAGGACTTAACCAGCTTGTTTCCATGAACGGGGAAGGGAAGGCGGTATTTAAATCCTATACCGTGAAGGATGGTCTGCCTTCAGATATCCTGTTGTCTGTAGAAGAGGATGACACGGGGAATCTGTGGATAAGTACGGAAAACGGATTGAGTAAATTTATTCCGTCCGAACAGCGTTTTGAAAATTTATAATGAACGGGATTTTGGGGGCAAAATACGTTTTGAGGAGGGGACATCGCTGAATCTTAGTTCCAGTACCCTACTCTTTGGCACCAGTCGTGGTATGCTTTATTTTGAACCGGAACATATCAAGAAAAGCAATTATGTTCCATCCATTGTTTTCGGAACGTTGAAAATATCCAATCAGGAGGTGATTCCGGGTGTATCAGGCAGTTTGTTGCGACAGTCTCTTGATAATACAGAACACCTGGTACTTTCGCACAAGGAGAATATTGTAACTTTGTCCTTTGCAGCCTTGGATATGATTTATCCTGAAAATATCCGTTATGCTTATCGTTTACGCGGATTTGATAAAGAATGGAATTATGTAGACAGACAGCGTACCGCTACATATACTAATCTTCCGAAAGGAGAGTATGTCTTTCAGGTTAAATCGACCAATAGTGATGGGGTTTGGGTAGAGAATGAGCGCAGTTTGAAAATCACCATTCAGCCTTCGTTTTGGGAAACGGCTTGGGCTATGGCAATTTATATTCTTGCTTTTCTGTTGATTCTGTTTTCAGGAGTATATATATTGTTTACCATTTATCGTCTGAAACATGAAGTGTCTGTGGAACAGCAGGTTTCTGATATAAAGCTTCGCTTTTTTACAAATATTTCTCACGAACTTCGCACTCCGCTGACATTGATTGCAGGTCCAGTGGAATATGTTCTGAAAAACAAGACTTTGCCGGATGATGTACGTGAGCAATTGCATGTAGTAGAACGTAATACCGACCGTATGCTTCGCTTGGTGAATCAAATTCTTGATTTCCGCAAAATACAGAAAAATAAGATGAAGTTGCGTATAGAGCAGATAGATATTGTTCCTTTTGTACACCATATCATGGATAATTTTGAATCGCTGGCTGAAGAGCATCATATTGATTTTGTATTCGAAAGTGAAATGCCTTCCTTGAAACTGTGGGTAGATGCGGATAAGTTGGAAAAGATTGTCTTCAATCTGCTTTCCAATGCTTTCAAGTATACTCCACATGGTAAGATGATTACGCTTTTCATTCATGAAAATGAACATAATGTGGCGATTGGTGTGCAGGATCAAGGTATAGGAATTTCTGAAAGCAAGAAAGCTTCCCTTTTTGTCCGTTTTGAAAATCTGTTGGACAAGAATTTGTTTAATCAGCAAAGTTCTGGTATCGGTCTTTCTTTGGTTAAGGAATTGGTGGAACTGCACAAAGCGACTATCCGTGTGGATAGTAAAGAGGGGGAGGGCAGTTGTTTCACGGTTGAGTTTTTGAAAGGCAAGGAGCACTATACGGAGAATGTAGAGTTCATTCTCTCTGATTCTGTCGAAATGAAGCCGGAAGAGGTGGAAGAATCTGTTCAGGGACATGAAGAGAAGAGGAATGAAGCAAAACGATGTTGCTGGTTGAAGATAATTTGGAACTTCGTTTCTTTTTGCGTAGTATCTTTATCTCAAATTTCAACGTCATAGAGGCTGTCAATGGGGCTGAAGGTTTGGATAAGGCTTTGAAGTTTGTTCCGGATATTATTATTAGTGATATCATGATGCCGGAAAAGGATGGTATTACCATGACAGAAGATTTGCGTGCTAATATGGCGACCAGTCACATTCCAGTCGTTTTACTGACGGCTAAGACGGATATGGACAGTAAGTTGGAAGGTATGGAACTGGGAGTTGAGGATTATATAACGAAGCCGTTCAGTGCTACTTACCTGAAGGCCAGGGTGGAGAATATTCTGACACAACGTGTCAAGTTGCAACAGTTGTATTGTGCGAATCTGATGAATATTCAGCCTGTTGCGGAGGAAGAACAGCAAACACAGCCTGAGATGTCTTCCCATGACCGTAAGTTTATGGAGAAACTGACGGAATTAATGGAGAAGAATATGGATAATGGCGATTTGATAGTGGATGATTTGGTACAGGAGCTTGCGGTGAGCCGTTCTGTCTTTTTCAAGAAACTGAAGACCCTGACAGGACTTGCCCCCATTGAGTTTATTAAAGAGATGCGTGTGAAACGTGCCGCACAATTGATAGAGAGTGGTGATTATAATATGACGCAGATTGCTTATATGGTAGGTATTAATGATCCTCGTTATTTCAGCAAATGTTTTAAACAACGTTTTGGTATGACACCTACCGAATATAAAGAGAATGCGAAAAATAAGCGATAACTTTTGCTGCTGTTGGTTCGTTTTGCAGCGTTTGTTTTTTGATTTCTTGAACGGTATGTTTAAATGTAGGGTGTTTCTTTTGTTATGTGAGTGAGTTGCTCATGTTATTTTATTATTTTTCCGGATATGCAATGGGGTTTTTTCTGAATTTTTAGTCTTTTACATAGATAATGAACTAAAAAGAAGAAAAAGATGAAAAAAGTAATTTTATTTATGGCAGGTATTTTGGCGAGTATGATGTTGAACGCTCAGTCTCGTTGGAGTGTTACGCCGGAAGCCGGCTTGGTAGTGAATAAGGAAAATGAAGGGACATCAGTTACATTAGGTTTTAAAGCCGGTGCCGGTGTGTTGTATCAGTTAAAGGAAGGGGTGGGAAAGAAGCCTTCTTTTGGCTTGAAGTCCGGGGTTTATATCTTAATGCAGAAAGGTGGGTATCATCCTATGAGCTGGGGAAACATATCAACAGGGGGAGGATTTAGCATGGATTATGAAAAAACGAATGTTGAGTCCACGCGTTATTATTTGCAATTGCCTGTTATGGCTCATTGGGGTTTTAAACTTTGTGATGATGTGCGTCTTAAATTAGCAGTAGGACCTTATGTAGCTGTAGGAATTGGTGGACGTACTAATGCTTATGTTTCTTCCTCAAAATATAATATAGATGAAGAAACAGGTGTTGGACAGTACGAATACCGGAATGATTATTACCGGTTTGGCACATTTAAAGGAAAAACAGTAAATGAGGAATTTGGTTTTGAGGCGTCCCCTCGTTTGGATTGGGGAGGAACGGCTTCTGTCGGGATTGCTGTTAAACGGATTTCATTTACTATCGGGTATGATTTGGCTTGGGGAAAATATAATAAGGAACAGAATGATTTAAGGATACGGAATCATATGGTTAGCTTTACTTCAGGGTATAGTTTCTGATAAGAAAAGGATAAATGAAACAAACATACACAAATTCTTTGTTTAAGATTGTTAAATGAAGAATTTTGTGTATGTTTGTTTTTTATAAACACGATAAAAGTTCAATCTATGAGGAAAATGCTATTCATTACCCTTTTAATGGGCGGTCTGTGTACGACAGTTTCTGTTGCAAAAGCGCAGGAACGCTTGCCGGAATATCTGCAGGCAGAGAAATACACACAAGAAAAATTGAACACCATGTTGTTTTCTACTGTGGTGGATCCGCATTGGTTCCAGAAAGGTAATAATTTCTGGTTCGAGTACAAAACAAGTGAAGGAACCTTTTGGTATGTGGTTGATCCGGCTGCCCGGACAAAGAAGCTTTTGTTTGATAGGGATGAATTAGCTTCCCAGCTTACCGAAATTGTAAAAGATCCCTTTGAGGCACGCCATTTGCCAATCACAAATCTGAAAGCGGAAGAAGATGGGCGTACCTTTACTTTTGAAGTAAAGTCTACAAAAGATGCGACACCAAAGAAAGATGGCAAGGATAAGAAGGACAAGAAGAATGAGAAGGAAATCTTTTATTTTTCTTATGACTATCCTACCCGTAAATTGACCCATCTGAAAGATAAAGAAGACGACCTGAAGAAAATCTATTGGGGATCGGTCTCTCCTGATGGTAAAACGGTGATTTATGCCAAGGATTTGAATTTGTATCGCATGAGTCGTGAAGATTATGAAAAGGCGAAAAAAAATGAAAAGGATAGTACGATCGTGGAAATCCAGCTTACTACAGATGGCATGAAGGATTTTGGCTATGGTATTCCCTATAGTATGTTGAATACAGATACTTTATGTAATGGCAAGCGTCGTCGTGTAGGTGGAGTGTGGTCTCCGGATTCACGTTATTTTGCTATGACAGTTTCTGACGATCGCGCTGTGAAAGAGTTATGGGTAATAAATTCGATGGCCCGTCCACGTCCCACATTGGAAACTTATAAATACCAGATGCCGGGAGAAAAGGAAGCTCCCATAGAACACCTGTACTTGTTTGACTTGGTTGATAATAAACGTAAGGAAATTAAAGTAGCAGCTTATAAAGATCAAAGCATTGGCTTGGAATACAAACCAATGATGCAAAACAGCGTGATATGGAAGATCAGGCTGCCGTTTGGCAGGGTGATAACAACCGTTTCTTCCTGACCCGCAGCAGCCGTGATTTACATCGGATTGATGTTTGTTCCTATACGATAGGACAGGATTCTGTTGTACCAGTAATAAAGGAACGGATGAATACCTATCAGGAAACTCGTCCTTTAAGAGTCTTGAATGGTGGAAAGGAAATTATTCAATGGAGTGAGCGTGATGGTTGGGCACACCTTTATTTATATGATGATCAGGGTAATTTGAAAAATCGTATCACAAAAGGTCCCTGGCACGTGGAGGAAATCTTGAAAGTAGATGACAAGGCACGTGTGATTTATTTTACTGCCAATGGAATGAATGCGAAAGAACATCCTTATTATGAACATTTGTATCGTGTGAATCTGGATGGCAGCGGTTTGAAATTACTGACCAAAGGGGATTATTTCCATCGTGTGGAAGTGGATGATGATGCTCGTTTTGTGGTGGATAACTATTCGCGTGTAAATACGGTGCCCTGCGCCATCCTGCTGGATACTAATGGCAATAAGGTAATGGATATTCAGGAGAGTGATTTTTCACAGCTTTTTGCTGCCGGTTATAAATTTCCGGAAATATTTAAGGTAAAGGCGGCTGATGGCGTGACAGATCTGTATGGTGTGATGTATAAACCTTTTAATTTTGACTCAACTAAGGTTTATCCTATTGTGGATTATGTTTATCCTGGGCCACAGGTGGAAGGTGTTTATTATCCGTTTACCCGTATGAGCCCCCGTACCGACCGTTTGGCACAGGCCGGATTTATTGTTATTTCTGTGGGACAACGCGGCGGGCATCCTAGCCGCTCTAAATGGTATCATAATTATGGATATGGAAATATGCGTGATTATCCGCTGGCCGATCATAAATATGCTATCGAGCAATTGGCGCAGCGTCATCATTTTATAGATATAGATAAGGTTGGTATTCATGGACATTCGGGAGGTGGATTTATGAGTACGGCGGCTATGTGCCAATACCCGGATTTCTTCAAAGTGGCTGTTTCTTGTGCCGGAAATCATGATAACAATATCTATAACCGTTGGTGGAGTGAAACGCATCACGGCGTAAAAGAGGTGGTGAGTGAGAAAGGGGATACAACTTTCGTTTATAAGATTGCTACTAATCCTGAAATAGCGAAGCAATTGAAAGGAAATTTGTTATTGATTCATGGTGATATTGATAATAATGTGCATCCGGGCAATACCTTACGGGTAGTTGACGCCTTGATTCGTGCCGGGAAGCGTTTTGATATGCTGATTCTTCCTCAACAGCGTCATGGATTCGGTGATATGAATGAATATTTCTATTGGAAACTGGTTGATTACTTTTCCGAACATCTGAAAGGGAAAAGTGAAAAATCGGTAGATATACCGAAACGGTAGATTTAGGATCATTGCCGGACGAATATGAAAGGAGCACAGAGGTTCGTGTCATTAAGATACCTTTGTGCTCCTTCTTGTTTTTATATTATAGCAGACTGTTGATATAAGCCTTCATGTCCGGTGTAGCGGATTTTGCTTCCAGATACAGTTTATACTGCGCTTTGGTGCGTACCAGATTATGGTCTTTATACCGGGTTTGATAATACGTGTCTCCGTTTATATAATCTGCTAAAAAGCGTACAGCTTGCATATAGGGGAACAGGGTGGCAGCGTAAGGTAGCATTCTATTTCGAGAGGAGTCAGGAAAGTCCGGGCCGATTCAATATAACCTTTGGTAAATGCTTTGAAGATTTCCATGTTGAACTTCACCTTATTTAAATCAGCCTCATCCTCCTTGCCGGTATTGGCTGCCGAACGGAGGAAATCACCGAAATCGGAGAAAATGAAACTGGGCATTACCGTGTCCAGGTCAATGACACACAACACTTTTCCGTTTTCATCAAATAACATGTTGCTTACTTTTGTGTCACAGTGGCAGATGCGTTTGGGCAATTTGCCTTCACGGTAAAAACGTTCAGCGCTGCACATCGTATCAGCATCTTTTTCTATTGCGTCCACTATGTCCTGTACTTCTGCCAAACGGCCGGATATGTTGGCGGATACGGCTTCACGTAATTGTTTTAAGCGGAATTCCATATTGTGGAAATCGGGGATGATTTCTCCGAGTTGTTCGGGTACATCAGCCAGCATGGCCTGGAATTCACCAAACTTCAGTCCTGCCAGATAGGAAGATTCCGGTGTAACTGTTTCCAATGTTTGTGAACGCGGAATAAAATATTGAAATTCGCCAATAACCTTCTCCATCATAGAAATAGGTCTTGCCATTGGTGGAAGGTAGAAAATGGAGTACCTTACGTTCAATGTCCTCTTCGTGTCTGGCTTCCAGCTTTTGGCGGATGTGTCTGGTCACTACTTCTATATTGTGTTGCAGCATTTCAATATTGGTAAATATTAAATGGTTGATTCGTTGCAATACATAGTCAGGCTCTTCAGGAGATACCGATTTTACCAGATAAGTCTGATTGATGAGGCCGGATGTCAAAGCTTTGATTTCTTTCACTTCACCCACTTTGGGGAACTGTTTGATAATTTTTTTTGAGGTTTTCCATAGGTTTGTTTGAATAATGTCTATATATACGAAACAAAGATAACTTCTTTCCTCCAATTGGAGGAAAGAAGTTATCTTAAAAAACATATAATAGGAATATAAATCTTTTTATTTTTTCAAATCAGTCTGGAACATACGGTCGGCGCGTAACAGATGACGCCAGTAGGAAACCAATTCTTGTGATTCCTGCAATACATTGAGGTACACCATGGAAGCTTTTACATTGACATCCCGTTCTTGTATGCGGTCCATCTGTTCTTTGCGCAAGGTAGAGATCTTGCCTTTCAGAATGGCGCCTTCACGTAGCAAGGCATCAGTCTGATCGTAGGCCTTGTTGGCAAGTACTTCAGTAGCCTTGGTCATTAATGCGGTCATCTCATCGCGGATAGGGATGAACTCGTTAGTGGCACGTTCCGATAATGGGGTGAACTTATTGTCCACATGTTCTTTACAAGGATCGCAGATACGTTTCAGACAGTAAAGCATTTGTTCACAACTGTTGCTTCCCAAGTGGAACCAAGTGTTTTTCTCGATAGCAGTAAAGTTGTCTATACGGCGCAGACTAGTATTTCTTTACGGCGTATCTTTTTTAACATTTCTTTCTGATTGTCGGTATTGTTCACGGCCTTGCGCAGAGCTTTCAGATTTTCGTTGATGAAACCGTCGGTTATCTGCCGGTAGGTTTCATTGGTGAATGCCATTTCGGCTACCAATGTGTTATTTACATGCTGGCGGAGTAATCTCCAACGCTCTTCTTTGTCTTTACTGGCAATGAGGCGGGAGAATATGTCGTCTTTGCCTTTATCCTTCTGTTTCTTGCTGTAGTGTATGTTGCTGCGAACCAATAGGAAGATGGCAAGTGCAATAAGGGCCAACATGGCGAATGTGCCTCCATAATACATGATGAGCGTAACCACAAAACAGATCGTGAAAGCGGCTCCGGCAGTGATGAACCATCCACCGATAACAGAAAGCACACCGGTGATACGGTATACGGCACTGTCACGGCTCCAGGCACGGTCGGCTAATGAACTACCCATAGCTACCATGAAAGTTACGTAAGTGGTAGAAAGAGGGAGTTTCAAAGAGGTTCCCAAAGCTATGAGCAGACCGGCCAGTACCAAATTGACAGAAGCGCGTATCAAATCAAATGCTGCCCCGTTCTCCATAATCATCACATCTTTGTTAAAACGGCTGTCGGCCCATCGTTTCAGATTGTCGGGCAATATTTTAGCTATGCTTTCCGAAGCGCTCATGGTAGAACGGACAATACTGCGTGCTACAGCGGAAGAACCAAACATTTCGTCACCTTCATCCTGACGCGAGAGATCTACCGAAGTCTTCACTACATTTGCGCTTTTTTTGAAGTAATCAGCGCATATACCATAATGACGCCTGCTAAAAATAAAAAAAGAAATGGGGTTTTAGCCGGACCATTCAGTGAGTTCATCAAGTATCCCATTGGTTCACCGTTTCCATTAGCCATGAAGTCTGTATAAGCTGAGAAGCCTGCCAAGGGCACACCGATGAAGTTTACTAAGTCATTGCCTGCAAAAGCCATAGCTAAGGCAAAAGTACCTAACATTACCACCACCTTGAATACATTTATCTTGCACCAATGCAATATTTGCATCAGAATGGTGAAGAACACAAAACTGCAACTTACTAACATCAAGGTGTTTTCCTGAATCCAATGTTTGTTTTCGGTGGTCATGAAGGCGGAATCTTTCAGACCTTTTATCAACATGAAGTAGATAATGGCCGTAACAGCAATACCGCCGAACAGTCCGATAGTGTATTTCAGTTTCTTTGTATAATTAAATGTGAAGAGGAGACGGGAGAGATATTGTACTAATGTGCCGAAGAAGAAAGCTACTGCTACTGAGAGGAAGATACCTAAAATGACGGACAATGCCTTTTCCGTATTCAGCAGATCAGCAAATCCTAGCATTCCAGTTTCGTCTCCTGCTATTTTGATAAGAGCTAGAACGAAAGTACCTCCCAATAGTTCGAATACCATGGATACGGTAGTGGAGGTAGGCATTCCTAAGGAATTGAAAATATCCAATAGGACTACGTCTGTTACCATA
>OKWC01000240.1_pt1 | contig 11421 bp, 17 predicted proteins | sample 1606971 | NCBI WGS metagenome assembly OKWC01 (sample SAMN04414076, study PRJEB24778) | human gut metagenome | material: faecal | host: Homo sapiens
TTTTAATTTAATTAGACAAGCTGGATCTTATATAAATCCTTTGATAACTCATTAAGTTTTAACTTTATGCTGTTATCCACTACCCTGTCACCAATTCTGATAATTATGCCACCGATAATATCCTTATCTACCACATAATTCATCTCAAATGATTCATACTTAGTCGTTGCAAGTAACTTATCCTCAACCTTCTTCTTCTGGTCTTCAGTCATCTCTACTGCCGTAGTTACATATGCAACACCAATTTTCATATATTCTTTAACTAAAGCGATAAAATAATCAAGAATTTCGAGAATACTGTTTGTCTTCTTTCTTAATTACAAGAACTAAAAAGCCAACCATATCCTTTGATACCCGGTCTGTAAATATGTTTTCGATTACAGATATCTTCTCTTCCTTATCTATCTTAGGGTGATTCAGTAGTTTTATAAGCTCACTGTTAGTAAGAAACACTTCCCTGATTACCTTAGATTCTTCAAATAACGAATCTAATCTATCTTCTTCGAGAGCCAGTTCAAACAATGCATCACCGTATGTCTTAGATACTAGCTTAGCCATGTTTCCTCACCTATCTCTTTCAATGTTTCCTCAATGAGTGTATCCTGTGTCTTTTCGTCCACAGATACTGCTACTACCTTGCCTGCCATAAGAGTTGCAACAGAAATGATTTCTTTCTTAATGTCATCAGCAGCTTTCTGTTTTTCTAACTCTGCTTCTTTCTTAGCATGAGCAATAATTCTTGCCGCTTCTTCCTTAGCTTCATTCACTATTCTCTCTTCACTCTTAAGAGCTTTTCTTCTGGCTTCACTCAAAATAGTTTCTGCATCTTTTTCAATATTCTTAATCTTTTCGTCATACTCTCTCTTAGACTCTTCGGCTGACTTCCTATCAGCTTCAGCCTGTTCTCTCTCTCCTGAGATTCTGTCCTGACGTTTCTTAAGAAGTTCTCTTACAGGATTAAATAAGAAATATGATAATGCCGTAAAAAGTACGAGCATTGTTACTGCAAGTACGAAACAGTCAAATATCGTCTGTGAATCTAATCCAAATAGTCTTTCACCAAACAAGGTTTCGCCTCCTTTCTGAGAATTATTACATTTTTAAAATTATTATTAATTCCAAATCGGCTTAACCTTATTTGAAAGGCTTAACAAACATTAATATGATTGCAACAACGAATCCGTAAAGACCAGTTGTTTCTGCAACTGCCTGTCCCAAAAGCATAGTAGATGTAATATCTGATTTAGCTCCTGGATTACGACCAACTGCTGCGGCTGCCTGTCCTGCTGCATATCCCTGTCCAACACCAGGTCCAATACCTGCTATCATTGCAATTCCTGCACCTACGGCTGACATTGCATTAATAAAATCCTGTCCTGTAACTTGATTCATAAATTTCCTCCTATCTGTCTGTCATGCAGACTCTTAAATCTTTTTAGTTTTAGTCGGCTATTTTGTCATTAATATATACCATAGTCAGCATACTTATTACATATGCCTGTATACAGCCAGAGAAAATATCAAAATAGATGTGTAGTATCGCTGGCCAGCCAAATGTATATGGCTTAAGCAAACCATAAATCAGTCCCATAAGAACTGTTCCTGACATTACGTTTCCGAACAAACGAACTGAAAGCGATAAAGGCACCGCTATTTCACCGATTAAGTTAATCGGGAATAAAATCGGATTCGGTTTAAACAAATCTGTAAAGTGTTTAGATTTGTTTTTCTTAATACCATTGTAATGGATTAAAACAAACGTAATAAGACCTAACGGTAATGTAATACCATAATCGGCAGTAGGTGGTCTAAGTCCAACCAGACCTGATATATTGCATAAAAGTACAAATAAGAACAATGTACCAATGTAATTAACAAAACGTTTAGCATTTGTTCCCATGACACCCTTAACCATATTATCTATGGTTTCAACTATCATTTCTGCAATATTCTGAAGTGTTCCTGGCGTATCACTTGCCTCTGCAGCTTTAATCTTACGATTAACCACAATTGCAAATACAATTAATATCAAGGCTATGATGACCAGACAAATATGTGTACTGGTTATATATACAGTAGAGCCACCGATTTTAACTTCTTTAAAAAGTTTAATCATAAAACTTCCACTGCTCTCATCGTCAGCACTTGCTGCCAGCAATGTTCCACCGACTCCTGATGGTACCATATTCCCTACGGTACTCAGAATTCCGTTTACCACATTCTCACCTTCCTTTTTCTGTAGATTTTCTAGCTAAAACTTTATGAGTAAGCGGCTGTAAATAAGCCGATACTTTCAATGCCATTACGCCAAAAAGTGCTGCCACAATATCACCCACTTGAGTTATACCTATAACAATAAGCGCTATAAAGCATAATATCATCCTTGCGGCTGTCGTTTTTTTGACATGTCTGTCTGCTCCTCTTTCATTAAAACTCATAGCCTGCTCAATGGCTATTGTCATATGGAATGTCATTAATACTGATATAATGACTCCAAGTATGAACCCAATGGAAACATTCAGCTTTCTGTCTGCAAATATTAGAATTAATATCTGCCCTAATATATAGTAAATCACATTACCTATAATCAGTTCAATACCGGTTCTGTTAATGCGAAAACTTCCAATTCTACTTTCAGACACATCAACCTCTGTATTATCATTATCTGTATTCTGTATCTGATTTCTTTTTAGTTTCTTAAGCCTTTTATCTCTGTTCTGTTTCTTATTCATATTCTGTATTTTATCGGTCTTTTTCATTTCTACCATTGTCTGTGTCTTTGCGTTCTGTAAATTGTCTTCCATCATTCCACTCCCTTAACACATCATTTACCATTTCCTGCTCTTCTTTAACAGACTTTTCTCCCTCTGATTTACCTATGGCTTTCTTAGCAAGATGATATGTATTTCTACATCCCGCCATAATTCCTAATATAATACACGGCAACGTAAGTGGTATACTAAATTTCTTTTCTAAATATATACCCAGCGACATTAACATAAATATAGGAACTAACATACTTACCCCTAATTGGGATATTAAGGCAAAATTAGTATAAACATCTTTCTCTAATTTATTCTTCTTTATCAGAATCAAACCTCCATTCATTACAAATCAATGTTGACTTTTCTACCTGTTTTTACATATTTTTGAAACTTAACACCCGCCGAAGATAACATTCTCTTCGAGGCATATACAGATGGTGTATCAGCATATTTATCGCAGTCATATACTAATTCTTTTATTCCTGACTGAATAATTGCTTTTGCGCATTCATTACATGGAAACAAGGTAACATACATCTTAGCACCCTCGAGACTTCCGCCACGATAATTAAGAATTGCATTTAATTCACTATGCGTTGTATAAAGATATTTACTGTCTATCTCTTCACCTGTCTTCCCCCATGGAAATTCATCATCTGAGCAGCCATTCGGGAAACCATTATATCCAATAGATAAAATCTTATTCTCAGGACTGACTATGCATGCACCTACCTGCGTATTCGGGTCTTTCGATCTCATGGAAGCTAAATATGCCACTCCCATAAAATATTCGTCCCAGCTTATATAATCGTCTCTTTTATCACTCATTGTAAACCTCTTCTAACCTGCCATAAATCTTTATTCTATCATTCCAATTCTTCTTATATGTCTCTCATCATTAGAAAATTCTGTATCTAAAAATGTATCAACTATCTTAAGTGCAAGTCCCGGGCCTACTACTCTTCCACCTAATGCCAGAATATTGGCATCATTATGAAGTCTTGTTGCCTCGGCCATAAAGCAGTCAGTACAAAGTGCAGCTCTGATGCCTTTTACCTTATTAGCAGCAATTGATATACCAATTCCTGTTCCACAGATAAGTATTCCCTTTTCGCATTCTCCTGAAGCTACAACATTTGCAACTTTCTTCGCATATACAGGATAATCAACTGATTCTAAGCTATCACAGCCATAGTCTTTGAATTTCTATTTTTCTTTCCTGTAAATGCTTAATTATCTCCTGTTTTAATTCATATCCACCATGGTCACAACCTAATGCTATCATAATTCTTCCATTATCGCCTATGCGATTCCTTTCTCTTTATTCATCTTGTTCTATCTTATCTTTTACAATTGTAATCAATTTTCTAAATACTTAAACTGGCTTCCATATTCTGTCAGTTCTCCACCATATGCTGCCTCAACATCTATTGCCTCTCCTGCAAATTCTCTTATGGAATATACATTAACAGCATTTTCAAACTCATCATATACTTTCTTCTTAAGTAAATCAGTCATTACTAAGACCAGAATATCATCTCCAAAATCATCCATTGTAAGCTGTTCAGACTTTTCATCCTCAATTGATATTCCCTTGCTCTTAGCTATGGCTACAGCTTTTGGATTAACTGGCTCTTCAAATAATACAACTAAACCTCTTGACTCAATCTGTAAATCTTCATTCGTATTTATGTTTCTGTATATAGCTTTTGCTAAAATACTTCTACAGGTTCCCCCGGTACTTACAAAAATTACTTTTTGGTATCTGTTCATAATATCAAACCTTTCATTAATATTATCAGCTATATAACCGTCTCAACCTGATATCCGGCAGCTTTTAGAAGTCTGTTCATTATTGCCTGTCCCAATTCTTCACTTCTAAATGTTTCGCCTAATATATAATCAACCTGTTTGTCATCAAATTCTCTTAAAACTTTGTATAAATTTTTTAGAAATACTAAGCTCGTTATTACGGCTTCCTATCGATATTACTTCTCCGTATCTATATCTGTCCTTTGATTCAGCACTGGATATTATACCGACTTTATAACCTTTTTTAATATATGATTCTGCTAATTCGTTTATTCTATCTGCAACTTTATCTATATCACCATCAAACATTGTAAAATCCGCCTTGGGCGCATAGTGCTTATATTTCATTCCCGGAGCTTTAGGTTTCAAATCTGGACTTACCGGTCCAAGAATAGCTTTATCAATAGTAACTTCTCCGACTACTTCTTCAAGCATCTTCTTATTAATATATCCCGGTCGTAATATCATAGGAATATCACCTGTTACATCAACAATTGTTGACTCAATTCCAATTCCAACCGCTCCACCATCTATAACCATTGATATCTTACCATTCAAATCGTCCATTACGTGCATAGCCGTTGTAGGACTTGGTCTGCCCGAAGTATTTGCACTCGGTGCAGCAATAGGTATATTTGATTCTTCAATAAGTGTAAGTGCTACTTTATGATTTGGCATTCTTATCGCTACTGTATCTAATCCACCTGTTGTTCCATATGGTACAACATCACTTTTATTAAAAATTATAGTTAATGGACCAGGCCAGAATGCTTTCATAAGTTTTCTGGCTGATTCAGGGATTTCTTTAACCAGAGGTAATATCTGTTGTTCATTTGCCACATGTACTATTAACGGATTGTCAGATGGTCTGCCCTTTGCTGCATATATTTTCTTTGATGCCTTCTCATCAAGTGCATCTGCTCCCAATCCGTATACTGTCTCTGTTGGAAATGCCACCATATCTCCAGCATGCAAAATATCTGAGGCTTCTTTAATTACCTCCATATCAATATTATCGACATCAACTTTTCTAAGTATTGTGTTCATTTCTGCCTCCATGCCTGAGCTTAATTCTGTGCTCCATTATACCACTTTTACTTATAAATTAAAACTAAATATTTGATAAATATTCTATTACAGCTTTATTAATTGCAGCCGCTATTTTATCCTGATAGAATTCATCTGCAAGCTCTGTTGCCTCCTCCCAATTAGACAGAAATCCACATTCAACAATTACTGATGTACACTCCGATTTGCGAAGCATATAATAATTATTATTTTCTTTTGCCTTTCGTTTATTCTTACCATCTACATCACTTTTTATTATTTCCTGTAATAATTCTGTCAATTTTTTCCTTCTTCTGATTTAGAATAATAAAAAGACTTGGGCGCTTGATATCTTTAGACTCATAACTGTTTTGATGTATACTTATGCAAAGATTTGCATTTGCAGAATTCACTATTTCTATACGCTTTCGCATATCTGCTGACTTCTTGCCTGACACCTCACTCCCCTCATCTCCACACATACTGACATCTTCAATTCTTGTCATAACAACTTTAATATTATTATTTTTCGAGATGTTTCTTCAGTTTTAATGCTATTTCTAAATTAATATCTTTCTCAATTTCCCGGTTATACCTATTTTACCCGGATCATAGCCGCCATGTCCCGCATCTATTACTACTATATGTTCAAATTCTTTCTTATCTGACTTTCCATTTCTCTTCGCTACGGTAATACTTCCAGCATTAACATTTATCATTAACGTTGCGCATGTTATGATAATTAACATTCCATAACCCATCACTTTTTCTAACTTATTCTTTAGCATATACAAATATCCCCTCACCTATCATTCTATAAATATGTATTCACAAAGCTGATTAACAAAGGTATTTATCACCTATAATCTTATGCTTTACAATACTTCACTTAATAAATAATATGCAAGGGGACATTCTATTAATTCGTGTATTTAATTATCGTATTCCATAATTCATTATTCTCAAGACCAATTCGCCATTCGGCAACACCTGCAAGTTCATATGTTCCGATTAGTTTTAATTTCTCTTCAATTGATTTCGCATCTTCCAGCCATATACGGACTGTATTATCTCCTGATGGATATTCACCATAATATTGTCCGACATTATCAACCCATACAGGTGTAATACCATTGTTAGCCAATGTAGTAGCCGCTGTTGTCATATCAACTGATGCACAACTTACAACATTACCTGATGCATCTTCTTCCCATATTCTTGTGTAGAACGGAACTGCAAGTACAACTTTTGTTGATGAAACTTTTGATACCATATTTTCAATACCCTTCGTTACCCACGGAAGTGATGCTACCGAACCTGCTCCGGAGTCAACGCCCCAATGTTCGTCATATCCCATCATTACTACGTAGTCAACAGTTTTTCCCTGCTCTTCAATATTATAATAACTGTTTGATGCCTCTGGAACTTTATCATCTACTGACAAAACTATTCCATTTATTCTGCATTTTACAGATAATTCTCTTAAAAACTGAATATAGTCATCTGCATTTTCTTTAGCTATATATTCAAAGTCTACATTAATTCCATCTATTCCATATTCAATAGCTGAAGCAATTAACTGGTTAATTATCTTCTCTCTCTTTGATGTATAGCTAAATATCTGTTTATTATCAGAATCTGCTGACTGGTCATCTACAACAGCCCATACCTCTAATCCAACCATATGTGCTCTTGTTACATAATTAGCATCTGCAAGTGATGTCATATTGCCCTCATTATCTGATAATCTGAACCATGTAGGTGCAATAACATTTAATCCCTTAGCAGGAGTAACTAAATCCATCAACTGATTATTAGATGCCTGTGCTGTAACCATGTGCCATGCCATATTAATGGTAAAATCTTTCTGGATATTAGTGTATTCAGGTTCAACATAATCATTTTGTAATGTCTTTGTTGTCTGTTTTCTTAATGAATCTGTCTTAACATATCCAAAGAAACCATCTTCGGTAATTACCTCTGACCAAGTCTTTTCCTTATCTAATACTACTACTTCTGTTGCAGACTTACAATTGTATAAGATATCCGACTTAATGCTCTTATCAAGTCTTATCTTTGTATCCTTCTTAAGCGTGGATATATTTTCTTCCACTCCCCATTCGTTTGTTATACATACTCTGTTAGGAGAGTCATATAATGTATATTCTATATTCGAATAGTTCTTTACGAAGTCTAATGCAACATATACTTTTGAACCTTCTGCTTTAACAATCGTATATTCTGCCGTCTTCTTAGCTTTAGTAACATAATATTCCTGACTTCCAACACCTGCCTTAACAATGTCTGTAGGCGTTGTATAAATGAGAATGTTCTCATTGTTGTCCCAATAAAATCTATTATTAAGTGAATTCTTTACAAATTCATAATCCACATATAATTCTCCATTATCTATAAAAGCTCTGTCTGATACTATCTCATTCTGTAATAAGATGGCAACCTGGTTATCTGCCGCCTTAGTTGCTCCCTCAAAGCTTATCTTATCACCATCCTCGGTATAACCATCATATAATCTATATAATTGTATATATCTTCTTCAGAAGCATGCTTCTTAGAAGGTGTTCTTTTATCTATTATATTTCCTACTACCAATACAACTATTGAAATAATTATAATTGCCACCACAAAAAACAGGTACTGATTTTTCTTCAAAATGCTTTCCTCCTTATTTTCTTCTATATGAAAATGTCTATTGTGGTGTATTATAACACTTTTTATCATCTACGTCATCTGTTTTCTCTTTTATATTGTTATGACATATAATTAATGTGTGTATTTACATCATTTTATTATATGCCATAACTTTATATAATTAATTACATTCTTTATCTCAAATAACATTTATTGACATTCTATTAATCTCTCTGACACGTAATTAACTATTCTTGTGATATATTATTTTATAATGATACCAGGGGTAGAAACATAAAAACCATTATATTTATTCATAAAACTATGTTTTCTACGACACGAACCTGTTCATATTTGTTTCTAATACGACTCTTTTATTTGCCGTTTCGCTATTGAATACTTCATCTATTAAGTTGGGGTCCCAACTGCCTAATTCAATAACACTTGCATTTACCGGATAATCTGATTTAGCTGTTTCCTGATAGTCTTTCACATATAAAACCGCATATATTTTTGTACCCTGATAAACATTTTTATCAACTTCGGCACTAGCCATCTTGAGAATTTCTTCCTCATTAACATTTATAAGTATGCTATTCTCAATTCTCTTAACGATTTTCTTATGCCCTGCTATAACATAATCTTCTCCATCCGGAAAAGTAATTCTTATATCCACAATACTTCCTTCAAGAATATCCGAATGCAATTCAACATACGAATATATATGAAGTCTTATGTCATCAGCTATCTTATCCTGCTTATGCACCATACTTAAATCCATTATCGTTCCCTTACTGACATCAATTTTTAATTCTTTATTTACTAAATCACTCCTAGATGCCAGTCCTATTAAATTATTTTCTCCGTATAAGTTCAATTCAACTAAATCTGCTTCTGTTATCAAATCTCCCTTTTTCTTATCTGCATTAAGTGAATAAGCTTTAATATTAGCATAACCCTTTTGCTCATTCTTAATTTTTACCAGCTCTTCCCTGCAGGTATTATAGTTAATTACTTCTACAATTAAGATACTTCCCAATATAACTGCCGAAATAATCACCCCTGATAACAATGCAATTATCAGATTCTTTTTTCTCTGCCAAATAACCACTATGCCTCCAATATACGTTCTACCTCCATCAACTGTCTGCCTGTAATTTTAAATGGATTATTTATAACCGGTATAGAATATAGCCTTCTTCCTGTACACTCTGATATGTAATCTGCCGATTCTTTATCACCAAAGCAATACAAAAATTTCCACTGTTCATTGAACTGTACTTCCTTCAATCCTGTTACTACACCCGGTATCTTCCACAATCCTATTGAACTAATCATGTACTTTCTGTCACACATACTAATTTCATTAATAAATTTTCTATAATTACTTCCGACATCAAGTATTACACATTCATAATTTTCATGGAAAATTCCTGCTAAATTCTCTCTGGTAACATTCTGATAATATGCTACCTTATGTATATTATAAACATTATTATTAATCAAACCCTCAGGTGTACATATCTGTTTCAGAAATTCATAGTCACAATCTTCGTTCAAATCTACTATCGCTGTCTTTCTTCCTAACACCTCTGAATAATAATTTCCGAGTAATATGGAAAAATGTGTTGCTCCAGCACCTCTAGTCATTCCTGCTACTGCCAGTTTATGATAGGTTTTTCTGCGTACTATACGTTTTCTTCTAAAATTAATCATACTTTAATGCCTCTATGCTGTTCTTATAATCATCTTACAATCATTTTATACATTTAATTAATAATTTCTCATTAATATCTTCACTATGTCCCCATAAAACTTTTCTGATTCCTTACATTGCCTAAATGGATTCTCAATATACGGCATTCTTAATACATTAATATTTCTTTGTCTCAAAAGCCTTTTTATCCCTTTATCATCCGAAAAGTTCGCAACATACAATATATTTTTATCTTCACAATCTAAAATATAATCTTCATACTTGAATTTTAAATATTCTTTGATATCGGTAATCACCACAATTACCGGATTTAAAAGCGACGATTTCTTATTATATACACCACAGTCATGTATATTCACCGATTTCCTTAATCCCATAGAATCTGCGTTGTCCTGTGTGCAAAATTTCCCATAATTAGGCAATATCTTGCATCTTTTATATGTGTATATACCATCTGAACATACTGTCTTATTATCAAAATCCAACATATTAATTATATCCTTGGATAAATTATCTTCTATATAGAATACATCTGACATTCTATGCTCTAAATACTTAGTAAGTCCTAACGCAAGGTGGGTTACTCCTGCATATCTTCTACAGCCATAAATTGCAATATCAAGCGATTTCCTATCTCTTACATTACTATTTCTGCATTTTTTACTCTTTCCATCGCAGCCATTATTATTCGTTGATGCTCTGTTAATACTTATCTTTTCAACTATTGAAGTTATAGCTTCCTCTATAATTTTTGTTGATGTATATCTGTCTTTAATGTCCTTTTCCATACATATAGATATAATTCTCAAAATATCATCTCTATAGTTATATAACTGCATCTGAAATCCCTGATATACCTTCTGTATCAGCACGCCAATGCCATACACGTCTGTCCATATACCAATTTCCCCACTATTATACTGCTCAGGCGTAATATATTCCTTAGTAGCCATATTCTTTTCATCCGGAATATCCTTAGTTAGCATACAATTTCCAAAATCAATCAAATACGCTCCATTTTTACTAATGATTATATTCTCCGACTTAATATCTCCATAGATTATTCCATATGGCTTAGTAGTATGTAATAAATGTAATATTGTACATATTCTGCATACATAACCTAGCACCTCAAGAGCATCATTTTCTTTATTATCCAAATATTCTTCAAATGATATTCCTTCAATATACTGCTCAATAATGTACCAATATTCTAAATCTTCCTCCACATCATAAACAACCGGAATACCATCAATTTCTATCATATTGAGAATATTGACTTCTGAATTATAACACTTCTCATTAATAGAATTCTTAGATATTCTCTTCATGGCACGTAATGTTCCTAATATCTTATGTCTTACCAGAAAAACCTGTGATGTGCCGCCTTCGCCTAACAGACTTATCTTCTCATATTTACCACCATTCACC
>OKWC01000241.1_pt1 | contig 11413 bp, 13 predicted proteins | sample 1606971 | NCBI WGS metagenome assembly OKWC01 (sample SAMN04414076, study PRJEB24778) | human gut metagenome | material: faecal | host: Homo sapiens
GGCATAGTAAACAGATAAAATAACTTTTCTTAATCGTATCTTGAAAATAAAAAAATTATATGATAGAATTTTCAAAAATATAAAAAGAAGAATGGAGCAGGTCGGAATGGAACAATATAAAAAAGAGTTTATAGAATTTATGGTGGAAAGTGATGTTTTAAAATTTGGCGATTTCACATTAAAGAGTGGAAGAAAATCACCATTTTTTATGAATGCAGGAGCTTATGTTACAGGAAGTCAGTTGTCAAGACTTGGTGAATATTATGCCAAAGCCATTCATGATAATTTCGGAGATGATTTTGATGTTCTTTTTGGACCTGCATATAAAGGTATTCCTCTTGCAGTAGTAACAGCAATTGCATATAGTAAATTATATGGTAAAGAGATTCGCTATTGCTCTGACAGAAAAGAAGAGAAGGATCATGGCGCAGATAAAGGCGGACTTTTAGGAACAAAGCTTAAAGATGGCGACAGAGTTGTTATGATTGAAGATGTTACAACTTCAGGAAAATCTATGGAAGAAACAGTTCCAAAGGTTAAGGGTGCAGCAAATGTTGAAATCATCGGACTTATGGTTTCACTTAACCGTATGGAAGTAGGTTTAGGCGGAACAAAGAGCGCATTAGATGAGATTAAGGATAAATACGGCTTCGAGGGCAAGGCAATTGTTACAATGGAAGAAGTTGTTGAACACTTATACAACAAAGAATGTGAAGGCAAAGTAATTATCGATGATGAATTAAAGAAAGCAATAGATGCATATTATGAACAGTATGGCGTTAAATAAATGGAGGTTGACATGGAAAGAATTTATAAATCTATGAAAAGTGTTGGTGCAGGAAATATAGCTCTTGGTATCATTATGATAATAACAGGGGTGACAGCCGGTATTATGACAATAATCGGTGGTGCAAAGCTTCTAAGAGATAAATCGGACATAACTTTTTAATATGAGAAAGAAGAAAGAAAAGAGCAAACGGCTGATAATAGTTAGTCGTTTGCTATTTGTATTATATATGCTATGTGTACTGTACTTCTTACTTGTATCAGAAGGATTTGGAAGAACAAATGGAGGAGTTTACAGATATAACTTAGAACCGCTTGCTGAGATAAAGCGATTTTATAATATGTTAGGTGGCACAAGAACTTACAAGGCAGTTTTGAATCTGTTTGGAAATATAGCGTGCTTTATGCCGTTTGGTTTATTTGTGCCATATATATTTAAACGTAGGATTTCATTTATTAAAGTTGTTTTTACAACATTTATGTTTAGCTTGTGTATAGAAGTAATCCAGCTGTATTTTATGATTGGCATATTTGATGTAGACGATTTAATTCTTAATACAATTGGTGGAGCATTAGGCTATGTGGTATATGCGGTATTAAATAAAATTAGAAATGAGGATTAATATGAGAACTGAGAGACATGGATATAAATTTACGAATAAGAATAATACACGTGGTGGAATTATTTCAGTAATACTTGCAATTATAGCATTAGTTACAGTTGTCGCAGGTGTTATTATTTCTTATAAGAAGTTCCGGAGCTGCGGGAACATTAGCAGGCGGCTTAGGAACTATGTCATTTCTATTTGCCACAGCAGGACTTATAAGTGGATTAAAGAGTTTTAAGGAAAAAGATAAATTTTATATATTTTCTTGGATTGGAACAATTTCTAATGGTATTTTATGGTTAGGAATGTGTCTTATTATTGCGAAAGGTTTTATGTTGTGGTAGACTATATAAGAATATAACTTGCATATATGAAAGGAGATATTATTACAATGGCAAAAGTTGGAATATTAATGGGCAGTGATTCAGATCTTGACGTAATGAGCAAGGCAGCAGAGATTTTAGAAGAGTTTGGTATTGATTATGAGATGACAGTTATATCAGCTCACAGAATGCCGGATGTATTTTATGATTATGCGACACATGCTGAAGAAAGAGGTATAAAGGTTATCATTGCAGGTGCAGGCGGTGCAGCGCATTTGCCGGGAATGGCAGCAGCTATATTCCAGTTACCGGTTGTAGGTGTCCCAATTCATACTAAATCATTAGGTGGTGTTGATTCACTTTATTCAATCGTTCAGATGCCACAGGGAATTCCTGTTGCAACAGTAGCTATTAATGGTGGAGCTAATGCAGGACTTATGGCAGCTAAGATTTTAGCAGTATCAGATGATGAGCTTTTAAAGAAATTGAAAGACTACAAGCAGGGACTTAAAGATAAAGTAAGTGCAAAAGCTGCTAAATTAGAAGAGATAGGCTATAAAGAATATTTAAAACAGATGTAGATTAAAACATGTTAATGTTACAGACAGTAATGTGTTGAAAATATAATGCAAATAAAACAGAAAGAGGTATATTACAATGGATTACAAGAAAGCCGGAGTTGACATTGAAGCTGGATACAAATCAGTAGAATTAATGAAAGAGCATATTAAAGGTACAATGAGACCTGAAGTTTTAACTAATATCGGAGGCTTCTCAGGAGCATTTTCCATGGAAGCATTTAAGAATATGGAGAAACCAACATTAGTATCAGGAACAGATGGTGTAGGTACAAAACTTAAGATAGCATTTCTTTTAGATAAACATGATACAGTAGGTATTGACTGTGTTGCAATGTGTGTAAACGATATCGCATGTGCAGGTGGAGAACCATTATTCTTCCTTGATTATATTGCATGTGGTAAGAATGAACCTGAGAAGATTGCTACAATAGTAAGCGGTGTAGCAGAGGGATGTAAACAGTCTAATGCAGCATTAATCGGTGGCGAGACAGCAGAGATGCCTGGTTTCTATCCAGTTGATGAATATGACCTTGCAGGTTTTGCAGTTGGTGTTGTGGATGAAAAAGACTTAATTACAGGTAAAGATATTAAAGCAGGAGATACATTAATTGGTATCGCTTCGTCAGGTGTACATAGTAATGGATTCTCACTTGTAAGAAAAGTATTCAATATGACACAGGAATCTTTAAATACATATTATGATTCATTAGGTAAGACATTAGGAGAAGCATTAATTGCACCTACTAAGATATATGTTAAGACATTAAGAAATATCAAAGAAGCTGGTGTTAAGATTAAAGGCTGCAGCCATATTACAGGTGGTGGATTCTATGAAAATATTCCAAGAATGTTACCTGATGGAATAAGAGCAGAAGTTAAGAAAGACAGCTATGAGATTCCACCGATTTTCAAGATGTTATCACAGGACGGAGATATCGCAGAAGAAATGATGTATAATACATTTAATATGGGTATCGGTATGGTGCTTGCAATTGCTCCTGAAGATGTTAATGCTACAGTTAAAGCAATTGAAGCAGCAGGCGAAAACAGCATATGTAATCGGACAGACAGTTGCAGGCGAAAAAGGAGTTACATTATGCTAAGAATTGGCGTATTAGTATCAGGTGGAGGAACAAACCTCCAGGCGATAATAGATGCGTTAAAAGCAGGAATTATTACAAATGCTTCAATAGAGATAGTTATCAGTAATAATCCTAATCATACGCTTTAGAAAGAGCAAAGAACAATGGAATAAATGCAGAGTGTATTTCGCCTAAGGACTTTGAGTCAAGAGAAGAATTTAACGATGCACTTATTAACAGACTTGATGAGTGTAATCTTGATTTAATAGTTTTAGCAGGTTGTATGGTTGTACTTCCTGCAAAACTTATTGAGAAATATAGAAATAAGATTATTAATATCCATCCGGCATTAATTCCAGCATTTTGTGGAAAAGGTTTCTATGGACTTCATGTTCATGAAGAGGTATTAAAACGTGGTGTTAAGTTAACAGGTGCTACAGTGCATTTTGTAGATGAGGGAACCGATACAGGTCCTATTATTCTTCAGAAAGCTGTAGAAGTAAAAAATGATGATACACCAGAGATACTTCAGAGAAGAGTAATGGAAGAAGCAGAATGGAAGATAATGCCTGAGGCAATTAATCTGATTGCTAACGGTAAAGTATCCATTAAGGATAATAAAGTTATTATTTCGGAGTAATTAAGGACTGGTATACCAGAATATTAATTTCTAAATAATCAAATAAAATATTTTGTATTATTAGTAGAGTTAATTGCAAAATGGTGTACCGGAAAATAATGATAGAAATAAAACTGAGTAATAAGAATCAGGTTGACAATATAAAATTCACATCATACGGAGGTTAGTCATATGAAAGTATTAATAGTAGGAAGTGGCGGAAGAGAACATGCAATAGCATGGAAAGTAGCTAAGAGCAGTAAGGTTGACAAGATTTACTGTGCACCTGGCAATGCAGGAATTGCAGAGATTGCTGAATGTGTAGATATCGGAGCCATGGAATTTGATAAATTAGTAGCATTTGCAAAAGAGAAAGCTATTGATTTAACTATTATCGGAATGGATGATCCTTTAGTAGGTGGTGTAGTAGATGAATTTGAGAAAGCAGGATTAAGAGTATTTGGCCCTAGAAAGAATGCAGCCATACTTGAGGGTTCAAAAGCATTTTCAAAAGATTTAATGAAGAAATATAATATTCCAACAGCAGCATATGAGACATTCGATTCAGCAGAGAAAGCAATGCAATATTTAGAAACATCTAAGTATCCAATTGTTTTAAAGGCTGACGGACTTGCCCTTGGTAAAGGTGTATTGATCTGTAATACTAAAGAGGAAGCGATGGACGGTGTTAAGACACTTATGCTTGATAAACAGTTTGGACAGGCAGGAAATACAATCGTTGTTGAAGAATTTATGACAGGACGAGAAGTATCAGTATTATCATTTGTTGATGGTAACACAATTAAGATAATGACTTCTGCACAGGATCATAAGAGAGCCAAAGATGGTGATAAAGGTCTTAATACAGGCGGAATGGGAACATTTTCACCAAGTCCGTTCTATACTAAAGAAGTAGATGAATTCTGTAAGAAATACATATATCAGCCTTCAGTAGATGCGATGAAAGCAGAGGGCAGAGAATTTAAAGGAATAATATTCTTTGGATTAATGCTTACTGAGGATGGACCTAAAGTCCTTGAATACAACGCAAGATTTGGTGATCCTGAGACACAGGTTGTATTACCAAGAATGAAGAACGATATAGTAGATGTATTCGAAGCATGTATAGATGGAACACTTGACAAGATTGAGTTACAGTTTGAAGACAATGCTGCTGTATGTGTAGTTCTTGCATCAGATGGATATCCGGTATCTTATGAGAAAGGTTTTGAAATCAAGGGACTTGATAATTTCAAAGACAAAGATTCATATTTTGTATTCCATGCAGGAACAAAGTTATCAGATGGAAAGATTGTTACAAACGGCGGACGAGTTCTCGGTGTAACAGCAACAGGAAGAGATTTAAAAGAGGCAAGAGCCAATGCTTATGAAGCAACAAAATGGATAGATTTCGATAATAAATATATGAGAAACGACATTGGAAAAGCTATAGACGAGGCATAAAAGGTTTAGCTTGAATATACGAAAGGGTGTTTTAGGTGGCAATATCTAAGAAAAGAAAAATGCTTATTGCTTCCCTAGCATTGATGATGTCAATGTTAGGTGTTCTGATATTTCAGTATTCTAAGACATTAGCATATAATGAGAAATCAGGAACGGTTAATGCTGACGTATTAAATGTAAGAACCGGAGCTGGAACTAATAATGGAAAACTCTCCTATAATGGGCGAAATGTCCAGCTTGTAAATGCTGAGAAGGTTACCATTATTGACGAAGCTAAGGCAAGTGATGGCGCGGTATGGTATAAGATAAAATTTAATTATTCCAAAGGCAATGGAGTAGAACTTACCGGATATGTACATAGTGCATATATAGATGTTGATAATGTTATATATACTCCTGATGCTGATTTTGAATCATATCTTACTAAACAAGGCTTTCCGGAAAGTTATAAAGTTAAATTAAGACAACTTCATGCCAAGTATCCGAATTGGATATTTGTAGCAGATAATTTATCATATGACTGGAACGATGTTGTTAAGAATGAAAGTGTACTTGGAAGAAGTCTTGTTCACACAAGTTCAATCAGTTCATGGAAATCATTAGCAAGAGGAGCATATAACTGGGAAACAGGTAAGTGGGCTACATTTGACGGAAGTTCATGGGTGGCAGCATCTGAAGAATTAGTGGCATATTGTATGGACCCACGTAATTTCTTAGATGAGACTTATATATTCCAGTTTGAAATGCTGTCGTATAATTCTAGTATACATAAAAAATCCAATGTAGATACATTACTCAGTGGTACATTTATGAGTGGGACTGAGATACAGAGTGGTAAATTATATTCAACAATATTTATGGAAGCCGGCCAGAAGTCTGGAGTTAGTCCATACCATCTTGCTGCAAGAGTTAAACAGGAGGTAGGTACGGCAGGAACAACAGGTGGTGTGACAGGATATTATGCACCATCAACCGGTAATGTATATAGAAATGTTTATAATTTCTACAATATTGGAGCATATACTGCAAATGGCAGGGGCGCAGTAGAAAATGGTCTGATATGGGCATCTAAAACAGACAGTACAACGTTAAGACCATGGAATACTAAGTATAATGCAATTGTCGGTGGTGCAATTTATATCGGCAAAGGTTATATAAATATTGGCCAGGATACAGTATATTATGAGAAATTCGACTTCGCAGGGACTCCATATACACATCAGTATATGACTAATATATTAGCACCTAAATCTGAATCAGTCAGTATGTCAAAGGCTTACAGTTCTTCTATGAAAAACAGTGTATCGTTGGTGTTTAAGATACCGGTATTTAAGAATATGCCGGCTAATACATGCAGTTGTCCGACAGGTGATGGAAGTCCTAATAACATACTTGATAAATTAATTATTGATGGATATACATTAACTCCTACATTTGATAAGTTCACACAGAATTATGATCTTATAGTGGCTAATAATGTAGACAGCATTAAGATAAGTGCTTCCGCAATTGATAGTCAGGCAAGTATTAGCGGAACAGGTAAGATAGCACTTAAAGTCGGAAATAATACGATTAAAGTTGTGGTTACTGCTAAGAATGGTAATAATAGAACCTATACATTAAACGTTGTCCGTAAGGCGGCGGATAATAATAACAATCCTACAACTAAACCGACTACGAAGCCGACACAACCTACAACACAGCCGACTACAAAGCCACAGGAAACAACACAGCCGACCACGATACCACAGACAGCAAATTATACGACATCATATAAGATACTTAATAATGATTATCTTACGGGTATAGAAGTGGGAACTACGGCTGCAGGACTTTCACAGAGATTTACACTTAGCAATTGCAAACTGACTGTATATAAGTCTGACGGAAAGACGAAGAATGACGGAATTATCGGAACAGGTAACAGAGTCATTATTGCGGATAATAGTGGCAAGAAGTTAAGGGAATTCATATGTGTTATATATGGAGATGCCAATGGAGATGGTAAGATATCTATTTTAGATATGACTCGTCAGAAGAGAGATATTCTCGGAATCAGTAAACTGTCAGGTGCAGCGCTGATAGCGGGAGATGTTAATAAAAATAATGGAATAGATATAAGAGATATGACACAGATTAAGAGAGATATATTAGGAATAAAGAAAATTAGTCAATAACAGAGTAAGGTACGATAAGTGCAAACGGAATGGAGATTAAAATGAAATCAAAATTAAGCAAAATTATGGCGGGGATTATTGTATGCTTTGCAATCATGATGATGAGTAATATCAAGGCAAATGCTGCAAACGCAAATGTTAATGTATCTTCTGCAAGTGGCTCTGTTGGTGATACAGTTACAGTTGATGTAACAGTTACACCAGAAGTTGCTGCTGTAGCACAAATAGCGGTAGCATATGATACTAACTATCTTGAATGTGTAGGTGGTGGAAATGGTGGAACTGCCGGAATAGTTATGGATATACTTGATATAGCTGAAGGTTCATCAGGCAAGATGTCTATTTCATTTAGATTAAAGAAAGCAGGAACAGCAGCAGTTACGATTTCAAATGCAAGCACAAGTATTGCTGCGACAGCAGATGATTCGGAACTTAATATTAACAAAACAGATGGCTCAGTAACTATAAATGCAACAACTACAGCTTCAAGTGATAGTCGCCTGTCAGGACTTGTAGTTCAGGCTGTAAGTCAGAGTGGAGATAGCCAGACTGTAAGTTATTCACCTTCATTTTCACCTGAAGTATTTGATTATAAAGCTGATTTGCCGGCAAATACAGTTAAATTAGTCATTTCAACGACACTTTCAGATAAGAATTCGACAACAAAAGTTTCAGGAACACGAATTGACCCGGGTGACAATAAGACAACGATAACCGTTGTTGCGGAAGATGGTTCTCAGAGTAAATACACTCTGTATACAAAAAGACCAAGTGAAAATGAGACTACAGCTAATCCTGAATCACCACAGGAGAGTTCAAGTGAATTACAGACTACAGATTTTGATCGTTCGCCAAAGTTAATAAGTGATATTAATAAATATATAATTCAGGATTTTTCATTGGTATCTGTACCTGAGGGATTTGAAGAATGCATCACAACATATAATGGAGAAACAGTGGCGGCAGTAAAGGGAATTGCAAAAGAACTTACACTTTTATGCCTGGCAGATGATGCACAAGGTTCTAATGCATCGTTCTATATTTATAATGAAATTTCAGGTACTATAAATAAGATGATTAATATTACTACATCACAGAAAATCTATACAATTATACCAACAGGTGATGATTATGTTGGTCCGGAAGGATATACAAAGACAGAATTAGATATAAATGGTGAGAAGGTAAGTGCATGGGTTAAAACACCAGATTCAGGATTTACGTTGTTATATGCAATGAATTGGGATGGCGAGAAAGCACTCTACATATATGATTCAAAAGAACAGACTATGCAGAGATTTATTGAAGGCGCTAAATCAGAATCAGTAGATGATGAGCCGGATGAGGAGAATAAGGAATATCTTGCTATGAAGAGAAAATATGATGATATGTATGATGAATATGTTAATGATCATTCAAAGAAAAACAGAATTATTATTATACTTGGAATTATTGTAATCGGTGCCGCAATTGGTATTGCAGCATTAATATACAGACTTCGTACAAAGAAATCAGATTTTATCGACGAAAATGATGAAGATGAAGAAGATGAAGATGAATTAGAAGAAATCGGAAGTGAACAGGCTCAGAAAGAATTAAAGCTTGATATGGTAGCTCAGGTAAATGAAATGAAAGCTGAAAAACTCGCAGCCCAGGTAAATGAAATGATGAATGAGTCCGAGTCAGAAGATAATGAAGAGGTTCTGGAAGAAGATACTGACGCAATGGATAACAAGGCGGAAAATGAAGAAAATGCTTCAGTAGAAGAAAATGCTGATGCAACGGATAGCAAGGCAGTAAATGAAGAAAATGCTTCTTCAAAAGATGATAAAGTAACAGATAACAAAGCAAAATTAGAAAATCCATCAAAAAATCAGATGAAAATGAACCATATCTTATAAATATGGAAGAGGATGATCCATTTGAAATAGAATTTGTAGACTTAAATGATGGAGATGATACTAAATAGTCAGCTTGACAAATAGTCACATTTGTTATATTCTAAGTATAACAAATGTGACTGTGAAGGTTAGTGATTATATGGTATTAGAAATTGATTTTAATAGTGATGAAGCTATTTATATGCAGTTGCGAAATCAGATAATTCTTGCCATAGCGACAGATGAGATAAAGGAAGGTGATTCCTTACCTTCGGTAAGAAGAATGGCAGATAATGTTGGAGTGAATATGCATACTGTTAATAAAGCATATTCAGTTCTAAGACAGGAAGGATTTCTTAAACTGGACAGAAGACATGGTGCTATAATTGCATTGGATATTGACAAATTAAGAGCCTTGGATGAGATGAAATTCGAGATGAAGGTCATTTTAGCCAAGGCTATTTGCAAAAATATTACTGAAGAAGAAGCTCATGAAATTGTTAATGAGATATATAATGAGTTTCGTTGATTGTACTTAGGGAAAATGATTAGTAAGAAAGTGGAGGTAGTACATGAAGGAAAAATACACTAAAGTAGCTAAGAAGGCTTTAAATTATGCAAAAATAAATCTGAAAATTGCGGCCATGGATATATAGGAACAGAACATTTATTGTTGGGATTATTAGAAGACGTATCATCTGTAACAGGAATAATTTTAAGAGATAATAATGTTAAACGTGATAAAATTGAAAGATACATTGAGTCCATTACAACTCCGACAAGCACAACATTGGTAATAGATGAACCGTCATACACGCCAAAAGCTCAAAGAGTATTAGAAAATGCAGAAAAATATGCTGCAAGGACTAACGATGAATTGATTGGTTCAGAACATATATTGCTTGCATTAATAAGAGAGCGTGACTGTATTGCAGTAAGGCTTCTTAACACAATGAATATAAATCTTAAAAATGTATACGCACAGATATTAGAGACCATGGGAATACCAGCGAGTATGTTTAAAGATGAAATAGCTATAGCATTCGGCGGGCAACAGGTGTCAAATGACAGAAAACAACGAGGTGGTCAGGGGACATCTGCATTAGAACAATTTGGAGTAGATTTAACTGCGAATGCATTAGATGGCAAATTAGATCCTGTAGTGGGACGAGATGATGAGATATCTAGAGTAATTCAGATTCTAAGCAGAAGAACAAAGAATAATCCATGTCTTATCGGGGAGCCTGGTGTTGGTAAGACTGCAATTGTTGAGGGCATAGCCAGAAGAATTGTAGATGGAAATGTTCCAGATACAGTTAAAGATAAGCGACTTATTACACTTGATTTAGCAGCAATGGTAGCCGGTTCAAAATATCGTGGCGAATTCGAAGAGAGAATTAAAAGGATTATTAACGAAGTTAAAGAAGACGGAAATGTCTTATTATTTTTAGATGAGATCCATACGATTATCGGTGCCGGTGGTGCAGAGGGTTCGATTGATGCAGCTAATATTTTAAAGCCTGCACTTGCCAGAGGTGAGATACAGATCATCGGTGCGACAACTGTTAATGAATACAGAAAATATTTTGAAAAAGATGCAGCACTTGAAAGAAGATTTCAGCCTGTAAATGTTGATGAACCTACGACAGAAGAGGCAATTGCCATTTTAAATGGATTGAAAGAGAAATATGAAGAACATCATAATGTTATTATAAGTGATGAGCCATATTAGCAGCAGTAAATATGTCGGAGAGATACATTAATGACAGATATCTGCCTGATAAAGCTATAGATTTAATGGATGAAGCAGCGGCTAAAGTTAAGCTGGCTAAATTAACAGTTAAAGAATCAACAATTGATATAAAAAAGGAACTTGATAATTTAGAACAGGAC
>OKWC01000242.1_pt1 | contig 11378 bp, 14 predicted proteins | sample 1606971 | NCBI WGS metagenome assembly OKWC01 (sample SAMN04414076, study PRJEB24778) | human gut metagenome | material: faecal | host: Homo sapiens
CGCATTATCATCCATAACAGATAAGTGCATGGAAAAAGAAAAATTCTTGAATTGTTCAAATTCAAGAATCTACAACTTTAACTTTTCTACTTTGCGGAGAGACGGGGATTCGAACCCCGGATACCCTTTTGGGGTATACACGCTTTCCAGGCGTGCCTCTTCAACCACTCGAGCTCCTCTCCTTTTTTCGGAGTGACAAAAAATTAGAACAAAATTTTCAAAACCAGCAAATATTTGAGCCCACAATCTATCTAATCATTCCAAGAGATACATCTATAAATCGTGATTACGCATCCGATACTCCGCCAATTCCTCATACTTAGTACCCGGACGGCCGTAATTACAATACGGATAAATGGAAATACCACCGCGCGGAGTAAAAAATGCCCGTCACCTCAATATATTTAGGATCCATCAGCTTAATCAAATCTTTCATGATGATATTCACGCAATCTTCATGAAAATCGCCATGATTACGGAAACTAAACAAATACAGCTTCAAGCTCTTGCTCTCCACCATTTTCACATCAGGCAGGTAGGAGATACGGATTTCCGCAAATCGGGCTGTCCTGTAATAGGACACAAACTGGTAAATTCGGGACAGTTAAAACGTACCCAATAGTCGTTTCCGGGATGTTTGTTCACAAAGGACTCCAACACTTCGGGAGCATAATCTTGCCTGTACTCGGTCTTCGACCCGAGAAGGGTCAATTCATCTTTTCTTTCCATTAAAATCTGTTTTTTCATATTCATGTTTTCTCTTTCATACCTTGGAATAGAAATTCTCTCCCTGCCAAGTACATCGTTTCACTAAAGTGATGAAACTGTACCACTTGAGTGATGAAACTTCTTCACTTCAGTGATAAAACTTGCTCACTAAAGTGAAACGATATACCCGGCAAGAAAGGAACACCTTTCATACAAAGAGAAAACACCTTCGTTTATCCTATCGTTTCTCTCTTTCCGCCTTTATCTCCAGATACTTTTCCAATCCTTCACGACGGAGCTTACAGGCCGGGCAATGACCGCAGCCATCCCCCTGTACGCCATTATAGCAAGTCAGCGTTTCATGCCGGATCAAATCGAGCACGCCCAATTCGTCCGCCAACGCCCATGTTTCCGCTTTATCAATCCACATCAACGGAGTGTGAAGCACGAACTGCTCGTCCATGGCAAGGTTCAATGTCACATTCAGCGACTTGATAAAAGCATCCCGGCAATCGGGATAACCGCTGAAGTCTGTCTGCGACACACCGGTCACGATATGATTGATTCCCAATTCGCGTGCATAGACAGCCGCAATGCTCAGAAAGAACAAATTCCGCCCCGGCACAAACGTATTAGGGAAACTATCGGCAGGCTTCACCTCATCCATCGTTATCGTAGTATCTGTCAGCGAATTTTTACCCAGGTTGCCTATAAAGGAAACATCCATCGCTTTAAACTCCACCCCTGCCTTTCCGGCAATAACACGGGCCACTCCACTTCCTTCACATGCTTTTGTCCATAGATAAAGCTTAAAGCATACACTTTGCGGAAATGTTTTTTTGCCCAAAACAGGCAAGTGGTTGAGTCCTGCCCTCCGCTGAACACAACCAATGCGTCACTTTTATTCATTGTTGACAATTTTTCAATTTACTAATACGCCAATGTGCCAATTGCCGCGCTATGTGGATATGCTGCGCCATATACCGTATGGTAATTGGCTAACCGGCACACTGACACATCAGCACCTTATTAAAGTTCTTTGATTTTCAATACATTGTATGAGATTATGCTCATCAAAGACATCACTGCCAATCCACCTTCTTGATGTAATTTACCACACGGATGGTAACGGGCAGGATAATAATTTCATAGAGTGTCTTGAGCACTGCCTGAATAACCATCATCTTTATCAGTTCACCGGCAGGCATCAAACCTCCAAAGGCAACAGGAAAGAAAATCATGGAATCGGCACTCTCACCCACCAAAGTGGAAGTGATGGCACGAAGTGAAAAGTTCTTTCCTCCCGAAGCCAGCTTCATTTTACTCATGACATAGGCATTGAGAAAAGAGCCGACCAAGAAAAGCGGTCAGACTGGCTACAGCGATGCGGGGCGCCATGCCGAAAACGAAGTTGAAGCCATCCTCTCCTTCCCAAAACGGAGCTGCGGGTATCAGAATGGCAAGCTGCGCCAAAGCTACCACCATGAAATTCATGGCAAAGCCCATCCAGATGATAAGACGTGCCTTGCGGAAGCCCCATACTTCGGCTATACAATCATTGATAATGTAAGAGATAGGAAATACAACCAGTCCGGCAGTCGCCGTAATTTTCCAGATCTGGACAACTTTGGTTTCCAATAAATTTGCTGCGACAAGACATACACAAAACAGTATGCCAAGCAACATGAACGATACAGATACAGTATTATTATTCTTCATTTCTCCTGTTTTTTACGTGGTGTTCTAGAATACACGACCGCTATTCACGGCATCATACGTCTATTTTTTAATTCGGGGTGCAAAGATAGAAATTATTTCCGAGTTAACCGGATATAACTGCATTAAATATTCTTATCAAGAAGAAACAGCCTCATCAAACAATTACCTTTTCTATAGCCAAACAGTATGGAACAATGAAAGATGAAGCGTCACAAACAGGTGGGTATCAGTGAAAACGATTTTAGGGGCAGATTGAATCCACCCCTAAAAGACAGGATAAAAAAATCCTTTATTCAAACAAAGCAATCGTCTTCTTTATAATTTCGATACACTCCTTTAATTGTTCCTCTGTAATCACCAATGGCGGAGCAAAACGAATAATATTCGTATGTGTCGGTTTGGCCAGCAAACCGTTTTCGGCCAATTTCAAGCAAATCTCCCACGCCAAATCCTTCGTTTCATCATTATTGATTATCAACGCATTCAGCAATCCCTTGCCCCGGACCAAAGAAGCCACACGAGATGTTTCGCACAGTTTTCTCATCTCTTCCCGGAATATCAGTCCCAGCCTGTATGCCCTGTCCGCCAACTGTTCGTCCCGTACTACCTCAAGCGCCGTAACAGCCACTGCCGCAGCAATAGGATTTCCGCCAAAAGTGGAGCCATGTTGCCCCGGACGGATAACATCCATCACTTCATTGCATGATAATACCGCAGAAACAGGACAGGCCCACCCGATAAACCTTTCCCAAAATCAGGATATCCGGATGAACATTCTCATAGTCACAAGCCAGCAATTTGCCTGTACGGGCAATGCCGGTCTGCACTTCATCGGCTATAAAAAGTACATTGTGGGCACGGCACAAGTCGTAACATTTTTTCAAATATCCCTCATCGGGTACATAAGCACCTGCCTCTCCCTGAATGGGCTCAACCAGGAATCCGGCCACATGAGGATGTTCGTCCAGCACTTTCGCCAATGCTTCGGCATCATTGTAGGGAATCACGACAAAACCGGGGGTAAAAGGTCCGTAGTTATTGTAAGCGTCCGGATCAATGGAGAAAGAAACGATAGTGGTAGTACGCCCATGAAAATTATTCCGGCATACAACGATTTCCGCCGTATCCTTGGGAAGCTTTTTTACTTCATACGCCCATTTGCGGCAAAGCTTCAATGCGGTTTCTACTGCCTCGGCTCCCGTATTCATCGGTAAGACCTTGTCATATCCGAAATAACGGGTGACAAATTCTTCATACCGTCCCAACTGGCTGTTATAAAAAGCGCGTGAAGTCAAAGTCAGCTTTCGCGCCTGTTTTACCAACGTATCGATAATACGCGGATGACAATGTCCTTGGTTCACTGCCGAATAAGCGGAAAGGAAATCATAATATTTCTTTCCTTCCACATCCCATACAAACACACCTTCTCCTTTATCCAATACCACAGGAACAGGATGATAATTGTGTGCTCCATGTTTGTTCTCAAGCTCCATCAATTGAGCTGCCGATAATTTTGCATCCATAAGCTTTTTATTATTTAATGTTTTTCTTTCTTCAAGAATATTTCCGCCATCATGCAACGGGCACTTCCTCCTCCCAGCGTTTCAATGGTAGGGATGGGCATGGGAAGCAACGCGTTATACTTAGACAGCCGTTGTAACTGGCCTCCATCCAACGAATCGTAAGCACTTTGAGACATCACTAGAAACAATGCGCCTTTCCCGTTCTCCACCTGAAGCATATTTCCGGCAAAGTGATGCATCTGTTCCTCGGAGATGGCAATGATTTCTTTCCCTGTCTGCCGCAAGACGTGACAAACCTGCTCACGCTCTTCCACGTCGTCGATGCTGTCCAGACAAACGACCGCATAATCTGTCGCCACACACATCATGACATTGGTATGATAAATGGGCAGACGTTGTCCGTTTACAGTCTGATAAGCATGAAAGGACACCGGAATAAAATTCTGCTCCTTGCAGAACCGGCCCAATAAGCTTCGTCCACCCGTTGCGACAAAGCCGCGTATGCATAACGGTTCACCCGGTCCAGAATGATTCCCCCGGTCCCCTCCAGGAACCGGTTTTCTTCCTCAAAACCTGTATAATCTACCTTCCGACGGATGCTGAACCCCTCCGACTCTATCCGCTGCAAGATATCCGCCCGTCTTTCCGCCCTGCGGTTTTCCGCAAACATAGGATACAGCACCACCGTTCCGTCGTCGTGAAAGGACACCCAGTTGTTCGGAAATATGGAATCCGGAGTATGAGGTATCGGGGTATCCTGCACCGCTATTACCTCTATGCCGTTTGCACGCAACTTATCCACCATGCCCCGAAATTCCTTCAAGGCACAAGCTTGTACTGTTTCACCTGCCGCAACTGTCCGCTGCTGGAAATAATTGTTGGCCGCTGTTTCTTCATTGAACCCGAGGCCACGGGTTCCACCATCAAAATGTGGTTTGTTGTTTGTTTAGTCATTTTCTCGGATTAATGGTAAGGTGGAGCAGCGCAACAGTCCGCCCATCTTAGATATTTCATAATAAGGTACACGCTCTACCGTCATTCCCCATACCTCTTCCATAAAGGTATTCAGGCGGATAAAGTTCTTTTCAGAAACCACCACCTCAGGAGAGATGGAAAAGACATTCGTATTCATATAGTACATCTCTTCCCGCGTTATTTCAAATACATTCTCCCTGCCGAACAAATCGAGCAGAGTATGATAATCCTGAGGATACATAAATCCGTCCTTATAAATAATCGCATGCCCTTTCCCTACCGGCATAAAGGTACAATCCAGATGCAGAATCCCCGCACGTGGATCTGTATTATGTTTTTTCAGCTCCAAGGGGATGAATATCTTCCCCGGACAGATTTCTTTCAGAAAGGAAAAAGCATATCGGTTGGTACGTGCCGTCTTCATCTGCGGGTAATCGGGCTGGGTATAAAGGCCTACAAACACTATATTATTGTAAAGCACCACATCACCTCCCTCTACGTGCGCCTTTTCGGGAAGGTTGAAAATCTTGTTATAAGCTATCTGATTATAGACCACTTCGTAGGCTTCCTTCTCATCCTCCCGGTTGGGGATGATGTTGGAAACAATAATCTTGTCGTCAATCACAAACCCCACATCACGGGCAAACACCTGATTACAATTCTCCAGTGTCCACGGGCGATAGACCTGTACCCCATATTTCAACAATACGCTTTCAAAGCATCTCATCTCTTTGAAAATATCTTCTTCATGGGGGTATATGTTATGCAATACGGACTCGTATGACTTGGCGTCATAAGTTTCTTCCAGCGTGGGGACCTTCCCTATGGAACCGGGTTGTCCAAGCACCACAGCTTTCAATGTAGAAGTTTCATTCCTTACGTTAAGCTGCATAAATCTAATATATTTATGCAAATATAAGAAGTTTACTCAACTAAACAAATGAATTGCCCGAATAATTCTACCCTATTGATTTATCAATTATATTTGTAACCGAAAAAAGAAGGTAAGATGAAAAAACAAGAACTTTATAACAAGGTGATCGCTTATTTTCAAGAAGCGATGCCTGTTGCCGAAACCGAACTCATTACAATAACCCATTCGAGTTATTGATAGCTGTTATCCTGAGTGCACAATGCACGGACAAACGGGTAAATATGATCACCCCTCCTCTTTACCGGGATTTCCCGACTCCTGAGGCATTGGCCGCTTCGACGCCGGAAGTGATTTATGAATACATACGGAGTGTAAGTTATCCCAACAACAAGGCAAAACACCTGGTGGGCATGGCGCAAATGCTGGTGAAAGATTTTCATAGCGAAGTACCGGGAACATTGGAAGAACTGGTCAAACTGCCGGGAGTGGGACGCAAGACAGCCAATGTCATCCAAAGTGTAGTATTCAATAAAGCGGCCATGGCGGTAGATACACATGTGTTCCGCGTGAGCCACCGCATCGGGCTGGTTCCTCAAACCTGCACCACACCGCTGGCTACCGAGAAATATCTGATGAAGTATATTCCGAAGGAGATTGTGCCCACCGCACATCATTGGCTTATTTTACACGGAAGATATGTTTGTGTGGCACGGACACCGAAATGTTCGGAATGCGGGTTGAACGGATTGTGCCGGTATTCGTTGAAGCCGGCTTTATAAACAAATTTTCATTCCATCGTATGCAAAATGCACATGCGGCGGCAATAACCGTTCAGCATCAGCATGTAATCCTATATGATGACTCATGTGAATAAAATAGGTTTCCCCGGCTCCTATTCTTTGTGCATTGTCCAAAGCCTCCTTCAAATTCTGGTGGGTATGGTGAGGCTGAGGACGCAATGCATTCATTACCAACACATCCAGTCCTTGCAGCAAATCATATTCAGCCCCAGGCATCGTCAACATATCGGTAATCCATGCCATCCGGCCGATACGGTATCCCAAAATGGGCAGTTTGCCGTGCATTACCCGAAGAGGTGTCACCTCTACTTTGTTTCCTTCGGGATTGCCGATAATAAAAGGAGAATCGGGAACAATTTCCTCTAATGTAATACGGGGAACTCCCGGATAAAGATGTTCGGCAAAACAATAAGGAATACGCTGGCGTAAACGCTCTGCCGTATATTGTTCGGCATAAACCGGCACATCGCGAAAACGACAGAAAGGACGCAAATCATCCAAGCCTCCTACATGGTCATAGTGTTCATGAGTAATCAAAACACCGTCCAACGGCTTGAAATCGTTCAACCGTATCATCTGTTCACGGAAATCGGGACCGCAATCTATCAGAATCCGGAGCCCTTCCGTTTCTACCAGTCCCGAACAACGCAAACGGTTGTCCCGGGGATCGCTGCTGGTGCATACCGGACATTTGCACCCTATTTCGGGTACTCCCGTAGACGTTCCGCTGCCTAGTATTGTAATCTTCATATCATACCTTATATAAAATTCACTTCGGGAGAGATAGCCACCCCGAACTTTTGAAGCACAGACTCCTGTATCCGTCTGGCAAGAGCAATCACTTCATCTCCCGTAGCGCCTCCACAGTTCACCAAGACCAATGCCTGTTTAGAATGAACACCCGCGCGTCCTATTTGTTTGCCTTTCCAGCCGCAACGGTCTATCATCCATGCAGCAGGAATCTTCACCCTATTGCCATCCACCTCATAATGTGGCATATCAGGATACTGTTGCTGTACTATTTCAAACTGCCTGCGTGGAATAATCGGATTCATAAAGAAACTTCCGGCATTTCCCTGCACCCGGGGATCGGGCAACTTGGCTTCACGCACGGCAATAATCACCTTCCTTACATTCTCCAATGCCACCTCACCTCCTCGCTTTTCCAATTCGCCACGCACATTTCCATACTCCAGATTAAAAACCGGCTGTTTACTTAAACGATAGGTGACGTAAGTCACTATATATTTACCTTTCAAATCTTTCTTGAAAATGCTTTCACGATAAGCATAACGGCATTCCTCTTTGGTAAAAATCCGTTTCCTGCCGGTTTCCACCTCGACGGTTTCCACACTTACAATCAAATCTTTTGCCTCAACACCATACGCACCGATATTCTGAACGGCAGAAGCACCCACTTCACCGGGAATCAATGACAGATTTTCAGCACCATACCAACTGTTTTTCACGGTATATGCCACAAAATCATCCCACACCTCACCGGCTCCTGCCCTTACCTCTATTTCCTGTTCGTTTTCAGCAACCACCTCATACCCCCGGATAGCCGAATGCAGGACAGTTCCCGCATAATCACCTTTAAAAAGCAAATTGCTTCCTCCGCCAATATGCAACCAGTTACCGGCCATCAGTTTTTTATCCGACAAGATGGATTGCAGCTCTGTCACCGATTCATATTCCACAAACAAAGATGCCTTCACATCCATACCAAATGTATTATGAGGCAACAGAGAGTAGTCTTTTATTTCCTTCATTTACAATCAAATCAATCGCTCAGATCCTCAAACTGCATCAGTTTCCACAAACCGTGGCGCCGTTCAAAATAGAGCGTATTATTAAATCCATTGCCAAAACCTTTCATTTCAATCACCTTCGTATTGGAATGCACATTCTCGTTCTGGCCATAGTTTACATTAGTCAGATTCTCACGAGGCAATACAGGCTGGAATGCGAACCATTGCCCGGCCTCCAAAGTCGTTTCCAATATCTGAAACTCGTCTTCGGGATCAGCGGTCACAAACTTCAACGGTTCGTGCAAACGAGACAACTGGAAAACAGAATCATTGGCAAAACGTTCATAAAACTCAAAGAAGTCCTCCTTACCGGTATCCTCTCTCGGCATATCCGCAAAATCTATGGCTTCCAGTTTCCACAGCCCCTTCAGCCGCTCAAAATAGTACCGCTTGATTTTTCCCTTCTTCAAGTAAATCCATTCTATCTTGACACTGGTTAGACCCGTATCTTTCTCCATTTCCATGTCTTCTGCCTTATCGAACAGAACTGTATAGGCATCCTGCCGGCTGAATAAAGGATCGTGTTTCCATTGCTCCTTTTCAATGTGCTCTTTCTTTTCCATTGTATAATACGGCAAAGGGAACACGATGCGTGACAATTGTAATTTTTCATCACTGGCAAAATTGTAGAAAAAGTCGGCAAAACTTTCGTCGGCCGTAGCGGGAACCATTGGTTCTTCCTCTACCGCAGCCATCGCTTCTGTTGTGTCCGGGGTTGCAGTCAGCGAATCAATCTCCTCAGTAAGCGTCTCGAAGGGGTCCATTTTCTTTTTCCCACCTCCACAGGAGCTTATCAGCATAAGCAGACAAACTCCGATTATAAGTTTTCTCATTTTCTATATTTAGAAAAATCGATGCAAAATATCGTTTTTTTTAGTTTTCAGCAAAATATATGGGTTTAATTCGCTAACTTTGCGGTCATTAAAAAATAAAGAAGAAACTATGTTAGCTAAAATAGAACAATTACTTCAGGAAATTGAAGGCTTGCAAGCAGCCAATGCGGAAGAATTGGAAGCCTTGCGCATTAAATATCTTAGCAAAAAAGGAGCGATTAATGAGTTGATGGCAGACTTCCGCAACGTACCTGCCGAGCAGAAAAAAGAGGTGGGTATGAAACTGAACGAGCTGAAGAACAAGGCTCAGGAGCGTATCGCCTCATTGAAAGAAGCTTTCGAAACCCAAGATAACAGCGCAGCCGAAATGGATCTTACCCGTACGGCTTATCCCATCGAACTGGGAACACGTCACCCGCTGAGCATTGTAAAGAATGAAATCATTGATATATTCCATCGGCTGGGCTTCAGTATTGCCGACGGTCCCGAAATAGAAGACGACTTGCACGTATTCACTGCCATGAATTTTGCCGAAGACCATCCTGCACGTGATATGCAAGATACTTTCTTCATCGAAGCCAATCAGGAAGATGTGAAAAAGAACATCGTACTTCGCACTCACACCTCTTCCGTACAGGCAAGAGCTATGGAACATTCGCAACCTCCTATCCGCATCATCTGTCCGGGACGTGTATACCGCAATGAAGCGATCAGTTATCGTGCCCATGCATTCTTCCATCAAGTGGAAGCACTCTACATTGACAAGAATGTATCATTCACTGATTTGAAGCAGGTATTGCTGTTGTTTGCCAAAGAAATGTTCGGCGAAGATACTCAAATCCGTCTGCGTCCGTCCTATTTCCCGTTCACCGAACCAAGTGCCGAAATGGATATCAGTTGTAATATTTGCGGCGGAAAAGGTTGTCCGTTCTGTAAAGGCACAGGCTGGGTGGAAATTCTGGGATGTGGTATGGTGGATCCGAATGTATTGGAAGCAACGGCATTGACAGCAAAGTTTACTCAGGCTATGCGCTAGGTATGGGTATTGAACGCATTACCAACTTGAAATATCGTGTAAACGACTTACGATTATTCTCTGAAAACGATACCCGCTTCCTGAAAGAATTCGAAGCAGCCAATTAATAATGTGTCAATGTGACCATGTGCTGATATGCCAATTGCCATGCGGAATAGAACGCGGTCAATTGGCATATTAACATATTGCCACATTAGCATATTGATACATTGACATATTAGCACATTATTGCTTATGAAGGACAAGCTGATTACCAAAAATTATATAGAAATACTGGCAGCCAATTTTCTATTATTCTTTGGATTCTGGTTACTGATGCCTGTATTGCCTTTCTATCTGGCAGAAGTTTTTGACGCCAACAAAACAACCATAGGGGCCGTACTTTCCTGTTACACCATTGCCGCCCTGTGCATACGCCCCTTTTCCGGCTATCTGTTAGATACATTTGCCCGCAAACCACTTTATCTGTTGGCTTATTTCACTTTTACCGCCATCTTCGGAGGATATCTCATTGCAGGAACACTAACCTTATTTATTTTATTCCGCATTATACACGGAGTATCATTCGGCATGGTGACAGTCAGCGGAAATACCATTGTCATTGATATCATGCCTTCTTCACGTCGTGGGGAAGGATTAGGATATTATGGGCTGGCAAACAATATAGCCATGTCCATCGGACCGATGACCGGACTCTTCCTACATGATGCAGGAGCAGACTATACGCTTATCTTCTGTTGCTCATTAGGTTCCTGCCTGATAGGATTTCTATGCGCCTCATTGGTAAAGACCACCTACAAACCTCCTGTAAAACGAGAACCGATATCATTGGACCGCTTTATTTTGCTTAAAGGAATACCGGCAGGTTTCAGTCTGTTATTACTATCCATCCCTTATGGCATGACCACCAATTACGTTGCAATGTATGCCAAGCAAATAGGTATCCAGGCATCCACCGGTTTCTTCTTCACCTTCATGGCGTTAGGAATGGCAGTTTCCCGTCTTTTCTCCGGACGCCTGGTAGACCGGGGAATGGTTACTCAAGTTATTGAAGCCGGCCTGTATCTGGTCTGCTTCTGTTTCTTCGGTTTGAGTTCAT
>OKWC01000243.1_pt1 | contig 11377 bp, 12 predicted proteins | sample 1606971 | NCBI WGS metagenome assembly OKWC01 (sample SAMN04414076, study PRJEB24778) | human gut metagenome | material: faecal | host: Homo sapiens
GTTACTCAATGGTGAAGAAGTTGGGTTGATGTAAAGAGAAACTGCCAATATGGTGAAGTGTATAAAACAGCAGTTGGGATACCACTTATAAAACTGTGGGTCACCCATACTTTTGGGGATCAGCAAGAAACGAACAAGTGATAAATAAAAATGAAGAAATCATTAGTACAATTACTTTTATGTGCAATGATATTAAGTATTACAATGAAGAAGGATACACTCCAGTTTTAGATTTTACACCATACAGTGAATTTGTTTCATACACAAAAGACAGACCGGGATTTATAGGCTGTTCAAACTTAGTAGACGATGGAACAATAGATTATATTTTGTTTGTGATATATGGCGCATAAAACAAAAACACCACATTTTTGAGGACTATGTAACAACTGCTTGCAGTTGCTGATATAGTCCTTTTTGTTTGTAGAATTAAGCATCAAGCTTTTTCCGAACAAGATAACGTTCGTTTTCTATTTGATTAATTAGTTGAGAAACTTCTTGATTAATTGTAAGTTCTTCTTTTATCTGCGTAATCAATGAAATGCTGTTTAGAGAAATGTTGTCGAGAATATAAGACTTAAAGCTGGTGGTGGAGTAAATCATAGTGAAAATCTGATATTCTCCGTTATAGCCTTGAAGGATTATATGTAATATTGAATAATTAGGGCTTTTTTCGTTAAATTTATTTAAATTGAATGAAATATATTCCTTTTCAAATTCAACAACAACAATGACTTCGCCTGATTGAAAATAATACCCTCTGTTACCGGAATATTCAGGTGTATTAATTTCATGTGAAAACGCTGTTATATCTATATTGCCGTTGTCAATTGCGGCTAAACACAACTTTTTTGTATTCACCGGATTATAGAAAGTGGATCAAAGTGTATTGTATAAGGCGTAAGGTTATATCTGAAATTGGGTGTTTCATCGCATACTACATCGTCAACAACAACAGGAGTATCAGCTGATAAAAAATAATTCAAATGCGAATTTTTTATGCTGAATTCATTAGCGATTGTTCCTATCCAATAGAAATATATAAACTCAATAAAGAGACAAGGAGTGAAGCGAATGCTAATCCATTAGATAACAATTGTGAAGACTTGGCAGTCCCATCGCTTTGTCTTTTATGTAACTTTCTTTTTTTGCTACTCATATTATTACAACTCCTTTATAATGTTATTGTGAGTATTATATCAAACTGCGATATAGTTGTCAACCGACAAATAAATTTTAATAGAAAAAATTCAAAGCTGTCTGAGAAGGCAGCTTTTTTATATATAAAATTAATTAACGAAAGGAAAAAGAAAATGAAAAAAGTGATTAAAAAACTTGCTTCATTGTTGATGGTAACTGTATTTGTTATCACCGGCACAACATTTCAAATGCTTGCAGGGGCATTGTCCGAAAGTGTTATTAACGGAAAACAGAAACTTTACATTTCATATTATCCGTACAGTTATAACTTTTCGGGAAGTGGTCTTGGAACATCAATTTACGGACAGTTTGTTAAAATCAATGTAGGCTCAGCAAATGGTGAATATGCTTATTGTATGGATGCGGAGGCAGATAGCGGTATAACTGGTACTTCTATTTTTACAGCTGAAGATTTTAATTTGTCTGACTGGGTAAAACGCAATTATACATCTAATCAGATAAAACTAATGAAATATGCTGCGATATACACAATTAAAAACGCATCGGAGACCAAATACGGTTATTCCAATGAGGTAGAGAATATAGCAAGCCAAATTATTAATTGGACGATACTGCATAATTGGTTTAATACCTCATCAGAGTCAAGTGTACTGAATGTGTATACAGCTAATATGCCGTCAAGTGTAGCAAGCAATGTAAAGGCTTGTTACAATAAAATCAAAGAACAAATATTATCACACAAAACTATTCCAAGTTTTGCAGTAGGCAAAGGACAGACACCTACGCCAAAGAAGATGACAACAAATGCTGACGGCACATTTTCTATTACGCTTACTGACAATAAAAACTGCTCATCATATTTTGACTGGGCAAAGGCGCTTAATAACTCAAAAATACAAAAATTATTTATCGATTACTACCAATTCTGCAGGTAAATTGGTTATAAAATCTACAAAACCGATACCAAAATCGGATGAGTTCGAGCTTACCGCCAAGAAAACCAAAAGCAAATATCAAAACGAGCTTGATACGGCTTCACCGGTAGCTTTGATAGTCGATGAAAGCCAGTTGAGTGGACAGAATGCTGTTGGTTATACAAATACCGACAACGACCCCGTTACTGCTTCAATATCCTTGTACACTGATACTATTGGCACAGCTCAGATCAAGAAAGTTTGGGAACACAAGCACGACAGCTCAAGCACACAGGCAAGCAACAGCGACATCTATTTCACGATAAAGAACAGTTCGGGTTCGGCCGTGAAGGCTACTGGCAAGGCAGGCTCGTATACCTACTCTACAAGCGGTTCCGTGAGCCAGTTCAAATTAAACTCAAGTAACACTTTTTTAGTAAAATCGTTACCTGCAGGAACGTATACGGTCTACGAATTTGGTAATGACGGCAACGGTATACCGAATTATACAAGAAAGAATCTCAGTCAAACAGTAACCGTTACAGCCGGAGGCACAGGAACAGTTACTTTCAAAAATACGAGAAATACCGGTACGGGCAAGGTTATAAAAACTTGGGTAGACACCAACGGTAACGCCATAGCCGCAAGCAACAACGTTGAAAGAAATAAGCAGATATATTTCCGCATCAAAAACGCTGACGGAAAATATATAACTGTCAACGGTACGAAGTACAGCGGCTCATATACGTTTACAGGAACATCGACTAAAGCTACATCGCTGTATGTTAATCCCAGTACAGGTACTTTCACTGTTTCCGACCTTCCGACCGGAAAGTACACCGTGTATGAGTATGGCTCTCCGGAGGGCTATTCGGTTAATAAAGCATATCAGACAATTACCATCTCAAGAGATAAAACATCGTCCGTGTCTTTCATAAATAGCGAGGACAGCGGTACGGCTCAGATAAAGAAGGTATGGCTGTCCGATACAACACTGTCAGCTTCAGAAAAAGCAAATCTTGAGAAAAACGTTTACTTTACTGTCAAGGACTCTGACGGTAAGTATATCAAGGTTACAGGCTCGGCAGGAGCGTATGCTTATGCCGGCACTCAGACTACAGCGAACAATTTAAAACTCAGCGGAAGCAAGTTTAATGTAAGCAAGCTCCCTATGGGAACATACACTGTAACAGAGATAAACAACGCAAGCGGTTACAATCCGAAAACGCAGACAAAGACGGTCACAATTGCCAATAAGGGCGAAACAAAAAGCGTATCTTTTACAAACAAATCAACACCTGTTGTTGTTATAAGAAAACATTTCTCTGATGAGGACAATCTGACAGAAGCACAGCTCAAAGAACAGTATGCTAAAGTTACCGTAAATCTGCAGGTGCTTGGCTACAGCGGAAGTGTTTCCTCGAATCCGCCGGCAGGATATTATGTTAATTTTACCGGTAGCAATGGCAATTATACTTTCAAAGATGTAACTGCTACAAAGTCATCTGCATCTGACTTAAAGCTGAATGAAAACGGCGAAATGACTATATCGTTCGGCACTAACACCGCTCCGTATTACTTAGCTGTCATCGAAACGTACAGCGGTACGGATTACGATGTTGATAACCGGGACCAGCGTATTGACCTTGGTGACGGTGATCCGAATGCTGTAATCGACCTTGATGACATTGAGCTTGACAATCAGCTTAAGACAGGTTCTGTGCAGATTGACAAGCAGTTTTTAAATGAAAACGGTGCTATAGAAAATATCCCCGATGACAAACTTGCCGAGGTCGCTTTTAAAATCAAGCACAACGGCAAATATCTCACCTTTACAGGTAGCGACGGTATCTACACATATAAAGGCGAGAACAATACCGGTACAGAATTAAAGCTTAACAAAAGCACATATAACTTTGTTGCAAATGAGCTTCCTGCAAGAGAAGAATACACTGTGTACGAAGTAAGCGGTACAACAGGTTACAGTTTCTCGATTGATCCCGTAACATTCACGATCACACCTGCAGGCTCGGTAAAGAAAGTGTTTACCAACAAGGCAATGACGGGTACGATAAGTATTGTAAAGCACAGTGCGGACGGCGTTCTTTCCGGTTGGCAGTTCCGTGTTACAGGCACAGCCAAGACCGGACAGAGCTACGATAAGACTTTTACTACCGATGCAAAGGGTACAATCACAATCAGTAATATCCGTATCGGTGATTACAAGGTTACAGAGGTCAAGACAGGTAAAACGGTCGGTTATATTACCGAGAACAGCAAAGACCTTGAGGTCAAGACCGATACTGTAACAACTGTAAATATCGAGAACAAGCCGTATGCGAATATCGTTATCAACAAGGTTGACAGCGTAAAAGGCACTGCTCTGAGCGGTGCGACATTCGGCATTTACACAGATGCTGAATGTGAAATTCCTGCACAGGCATATACATCGGCTACAGATGATACTCTGACAGCCGCTGTAATCACAGAAAGTGCGACAGGCAAGTACACTTGCAATTTCCTGCCGATTGAAAGCAAGGACGGTACAACATACTATGTCAAGGAGCTTACAGCTCCCGACCATTACGCTATTGACACAGACGTACACCCGGTAACGCTTAAAACGGCAAATTCAACCGTAGCAGTATCAAACAACGCTACATCGAAATTCTATGAAACGCCTTTAGGCTCGGTCAGAACGACAAAGGTTGACGCAGATCATCCCGATGTACTTCTGAGCGGCGCTGAATTTACGGTATACAATTCCGACAAGGCTACTGTATACGGCAAACTTGCAGAAACATCAAAGGGTACATATCAGCTTGACGAAATCCCGGCAGGCACATATTACCTCAGAGAAACAAAAGCACCGCAGTATTACAATATCGACAACACATTCTATCAGTTCACAATTTCTGACGCAGGCAAGATTGTCGATGTGTCAATCAACGGCAACGACAAGTTCCCCAATGCTCCGCAGAAGGGCGATATAAAGATAGTCAAGAGAAGTGCAGACGGTGTTCTTTCCGGTTGGAAGTTTGAAGTTTCCGGCACGGCTCTTAACGGCACACCCGTAGCAACCAAGACATACACAACAGACGCAAAGGGCGAAATCAATATATCAAACCTCCTTATCGGTACTTATACCGTAAAGGAAGTAAAGGACGGCAAGACAGTCGGATATATCACGCCTGCAAATCAGACGATTGAAGTAAAGAGCAATGCAACTACTACTGCAACGTTTGAAAACAAGCCTTTCGGTCACATTGTTATCAACAAGGTTGACGCAAAGACAGGCGAAAAGGTAACAGGTGCTACATTCGGTATCTATACCGACAGCACTTGCAAGACAGTAGCAAAGGCGTATAAGTCGGACACTGACAGCACACTTGTAAATGCAGAGATTATCGAAACAGCTACAGGAGTGTACACTTGCAACAACTTACCTATAAGCAGTGCAACAGGTACAACATACTATGTCAAGGAGCTTACAGCTCCCGAAGGCTACTATCTTGACACAGACGTACACCCGGTAACGCTTAAAACGGCAAACGCTACTGTATCGGTTAGCAATGAAATCGGAAAATCCAACTTCAACGAATATCCTTACGGTCACGGTGCTGTAATCAAGGAATGGAAACTTGACAATAGTACAGCAGATATGACAGCCGATGAAGTCGCACAGATGAAGGCAGAGCTTGAAAAGAGCCTGTATTTCACTGTAAAGGACAGCAACGGCAAGTACATCACAGCTACAGGTGCAGACGGCGTATACACATATAACGGCGAAAGCACATCAGAATTCAAGTATGTTCTGAAGAACAGCACATTCACAATCGCAGAACTGCCTACCGGTGACTATACGATTACAGAGTATAGCACACTTCTTGACTACACGATCAAGTCGGAAAATCCCGTAAAAATAACTGTAGTAAGAAATCAGACAGCAACGGCAACGTTTGTAAATGAACGTGACACAGGCAACGCAAGTATCGTAAAGAAATGGACAAATCCCAACGGGCTGACAACAGCTCAGAAGGCAGAGCTTGAAAAGAATGTGTACTTCACCGTAAAGAACGCTGACGGTGCATACTTAAAGGCTGTATCGAAGAACGGCAAGTATGTATATAACGGCAGTCAGACAGCAGAAGCACGCTTTATGCTGACAAACGGCAAGTTTGAACTTACAGAACTGCCGACAGGCAAGTACACGATAACCGAAATCAACAATGCAGAAGGTTATCTGCCTAAGACACAGGTCAAGACAATCACGGTAACTAAGGACGCAACTGCAAGTGCAGAGTTTGTCAATAAGGTTATTGTCGGCAATGTCACATTAACGAAAGTCGATGAGGACTATCCCGAAAATAAATTGACAGGTGCTGTATTTACAGTTTATAAATCGGACAAGAAAACCGTAGTCGGCACATTAAAGGAAACCGAAACAGGCGTGTACAGCCTTGAGGGACTTGTATACGGTGACTACTATGTACAGGAAACAAAGGCTCCCGAATATTTCGTCCGTGATGTGAATTTCTACTATTTCGAAATTGTAAATGACGGCGAAACCGTAGAAGTTTCCAACGATGAGCTTGGCAAGGGTACGTTTATCAACTCGCCTCAGAAGGGTGAAATCAAGATTGTAAAGACTTCATACGACAATAAGGTCGAAGGAATACATTTTGAGGTAACCGGAAAGACATACACAGGTCAGACTTTCAAGAAAACATACACAACCGACAAGAACGGTATAATCCGCATTAACGATTTAAGAGCCGGTGAGTACAACATTCACGAAGTCAATGATGAAGCGTCAGCAGGTTATCTTTTACCCGAAGATAAGCAGTTGACGATTGACCGTGACGGTGCAATGCTCATTGCAGAAATGCACAACAGCAAGTTACCGGACAATCCCCCGACAGGTGCAAGTGAGGACAGCTTTACGCAGACGGCAGTTATTATCATATCAATGGTAATGATGAGTGCGGCTGTTGTGCTGGTGTTCCCGTTATCGAAGCGTAAGAGAAAACGCTAAGCAGCATTAATATTTTATTGTCACCGGGCGGCAGTCAGCCTGCCGCCTTTGTGGTGGCTTATGGAGGTAAGATATGAAAAATATGAAAAGAATACTGAATAAGTCAGCAAATGCAATGAGAAAAAAGGACACAGGTAAATCATTAAGTAAAATCAAGCCTGATAATATTCAGGTGTTCGGAAGCTACGTCATAACTGATCCCAAAGGCGAACTGTACAGAAATTCAGAAAATTGCTTTTCGAAAAGAGGTAATTATATGAAAAGGAATCTGCTATCAAATTCTCATTTTAAATTGCTGTTTTCAAATTGCGATAATATCAAAAATGAGAAAAGAACGGAACTCTACTATTCTCAAAACGAGATACGACTTACTAACTTAGATACCGGAGAGGTTTATTCAACGAAAATAAGGCAAGAGTATTCGGACGAAAGAACAACTTGTTCCTTTGCTATAAATCAATATCTCAAAGAGGGGAATTATTTGATAGAGTTTATTTATTAAATTGTTTGAGGTGCGTCACGGTGTCGCACCTGTATAAAAGATTGACGTATTTTTACCGATATGATAGAATGGAGATGATAACGAATGAATGTAAGAAAAAAACTTGATAAATTGTGCAAAGAACAGTTACACAGCGGAGTTAAAACGTATGATGAAGCACTTGATTTTCTGAGAGAATTCACCTGCGTTTATGATAAATGCAAATCAGATAAAGAGTATGTTCCCGGATTGTCCCATTATGACTTTATGTACTGGGTAAACCCTATCAGAGAAGCATTTGCAGAAAACGACTACAAAAAAGCTGTAGAAAAGCTGATTGACACATATATGGAGCAGAACGCCTATTTGTAATCAATCAAGAGTAAAAAATTCAATAATGATATTGTTGCGACAATATGTAAACTCAGAAAGGGAAAAATGATGAACAGTAATGTGTGTACGGCTAATCAGAAGAATTATAATCAAGCAATGGAATATGTTAATCTCACACTTGAAAGAGATACAGCAACAAAAGCAGACAATCTTCTGTTTCTGAAATTTATGATTGATTCTATAGGTCGTGACATAGAAACAGATATAAATAAAATTGTATCGAAAAACGATTTTCGTTACGCATTACTTTTTAAATTATCAAAAATGTACTTCGAATTGCTAAATTCTTAAATTAAGAGCGACTGGTTTCAGCCGCTTTTTCTTTTTCTGATAGCGAAAATACAAAGCTGTACCGACGGGTACGGCTTTTTTATAGACAATAAAACGGAGCGTCCGGTGCGACATCGTGACGCACCTATAAAACAAGGAGGATAAAATGCAACAGCTTATAATTTTAATCGTGGCACTTGCTCTTGCAGGCGGAGTATATCTGTTTCTGACAATCAGCAAAAAGAAAAGCAAGGAACAGACAGAAGAAAACGCAGTCGAGATGATGACTGCAAACGAAATGATAAACGTAAAGGATATTCGTAACAATTGCTTACACACGAATGACGGGTACACATTTACCTTTATCGAAATCGGCGGTATGAGTATGGAGCTTTTCTCGGAAAGTGAAAAGCTGGCATACTGCAAAAAATAACTTCCATCGTTTCACGTTTTCAGTTTCCGTATAAATATATGCTATTTCCTCGCCGTATGTAATCAAGCATATGGTGACGGCAGACAGCAACAGGCTTAAAAATGCAAGCGGTCTGTGTAAGCAAATGCTTGAGGACGATATAAATTTCGCCACCAAAATGGTAATTGACGATAACAAGATTGACCGCAGATTTTTCTTTATGCTGTTCTCGAAGGACGAGGACGAGAAAACTATCCTCAAGCGTACAGAGGATACAATAAACGCTTTCAACAGTGAAGTGGACGGAATGTCCTGCGAACTTGTGAAAGACAAGGATATTAATAAAAATGTATAATCTTTTCACAAATCCCGCATACATAGCTTACGAAAGAACAGATGATGTATATTTATCTATGTCACAGATTATTGCGACAAATTCTTAAAGGAGGAAAAAATGAAAAACAAGAAGTACCAGTTTGAAATTGAAGAAAACAATGTAATCCGTGCCGCAATTGCCCCGATGGGCATTGATTTCAGACCGAATACCCGTTTTTATATGGGTGACTACATCTGCCGTATCTATGCGATAATGCAATATCCGCCTACGCAGGAATACGGCTGGGTATCAAAGATAAATAACATCGCAGGAACTATCGTAAACTTTACAAGCACACCGATTACAGAAGCGAATATTGTGGATCAACTATCGAAAATAATCAATGCCGCCCGTGCCGAAGCTGAGAATACCCGTGACGCATTACAGCGACAGAGAAAAACAAAAACAGCGGACGATACAACACGTCTTATGGCTCGAATGGAAGAAAACAATGAAAAGATAGCTAAATTCTGCTGTACTGTGATGGTTATGGGCAACGATGAAATCGACTTTGAGCAGAAATGCAACAGAGTTGAAAGCATAATCAGCGGTGTCGGCTGTAAACTGCGGTGTTTATCCCGTATGCAAAAGGACGCCTGGAAACACATATCCCCGTCCTACGCTCCTGTAGAGCTTATCGGTGATGTCGGTAACCGTCCTATGCCTGTAAACGCATTTTATGGCGGTTTCCCGTTCCAGAACAGCGGTTTTAATGACGGTGTAGGTTATTATCTTGGTGTAGATAATGACGGTACGCCTATTATTTTTGACTTATGGAAGCGTGACGGAGCGAGGACAAACAGCAATATCAGTATAATAGGCGGCTCCGGTAAGGGTAAAACTACACTCATAAAGCACATTATCGTATCAGAACTGATACGGGGAACAAAAGTAATTGTCATAGATCCCGAAACAGAGTACAAGGCTATCTGCGATATGTTCCGTGAAGATGGCATATCACGGTGGATAGACGCTTGCGGTGGCAGAAACGGAATGATAAATCCATTACAGGTACGTCCTAAACCGCTTTCGGACGAGGAGGAAGAAGAAGCCGAGAGCAAGGGTATCAGTGAGCTTGCATTACATCTTAAAACGCTTGAAATTTTCTTTGAACTGTATCTTCCTGAACTTACTCAGATACAGAAAGCCTTACTTACGAAAGGGCTTATCGCTATGTATGAAAAATTCAATATAACCTGGGATACAAGCGTAACATTTATGAAGAATACCGACTTCCCGGTTAGACGGATTTGTATAACACTTTGCTTGAGCAGAGAAAAACAGCTGAAAAAGGTGTAACCGATGATATGGACAAGCTGATACTGCTGCTTGAAAATATAACAACAGGTGCGGACAGCTTCCTTTGGAACGGTCACACGACAATGCAGTCAAATGCACAGTTTATCGTGTTCGATACGCAGAATATGAAAATTATGAGCGATGCAATGAAATCAACGCAGTATTTTAATCTTCTGTCGTGGTGCTGGCAACAGATGAGTGCAGACAGAAGCGAAAAGGTGATGGTTGTATGCGACGAAGCGTGGCTCCTTATAAATCCCGATGTTCCGCAGGCGATGAGCTACCTTAGAGATACCGAGAAAAGAGCAAGAAAGTACAGCGGCGCACTTGCCGTTGCGACGCAGAATGTTGTAGACTTCCTTGATCCTAAAGTCAAGCTGTATGCACAGCCTGTACTGGATTTACCGTCTACAAAGTTTATTTTCGGCTGTGAGGGCGATGACCTTAAAGCAGTATCGACACTATACAATTTTACCGATGCACAAAGAGAGCTTGTTGCCGCAGGGCAATCGTGCAGAGTGCCTTATGAAAGCCGGCGGACGGTCACTCAAACTCAAGGTACAGTTACCCGAAAAGCGTCTGAAACAGTTAGGATTGGGAGGTAATTGATATGACTGTATCGACGGCTATTGCAAAAATAATAACTACATTAGCGTCAAACGAAAAAGGAAGAAAGGTAATAGGAGCAGCATTACTTACTCCGATTGTAATAATTCTTTTGGGAATCGGTGTATTTATTGCCTTGCTAACCGGATTGTTCAGTTTTGCTTTACGGTGCAGTGCGTGATACAAGCGTCAGCCAATCGTGGAATGATATACGAAAAAATGTGGAATCCGCTCTGAGCGGTGTCAACTCCTCAATCAATACACAGGTCAAGAACGATACATACAGTTTTATGCCGGACTTTTCGATAAACTTGTCAAAGTCTGTTCTGCAGAAAACTTTTTCAGAGGGTAACAACTCGTTTTTGCTACTGTACGATACCAAAGAGGTCAATGACAGCGTTGCAAAAGCGAAGAAGTATATAGATAAGCT
>OKWC01000244.1_pt1 | contig 11360 bp, 12 predicted proteins | sample 1606971 | NCBI WGS metagenome assembly OKWC01 (sample SAMN04414076, study PRJEB24778) | human gut metagenome | material: faecal | host: Homo sapiens
TGAAAAAATCGGGGATTGAGTTTATTTCCGAGAAACACGAGGAAAACGGTTATCTTGAATATATAATCCGAATTCCTCACGATTGATGTTCATAATGAAGAACGTTCATAAAAATGTTCCATGTGGAACAATTGTGAACGTTTTTTTGTAAAAAGGCTTTATTTTTTCTCTCATAGTGTGATATAATGTTATAAGTAACGTTTGAAGGAGGTACTATGGGAGTAATTATTTCTATCGTAAACCAGAAAGGCGGAGTCGGCAAGACAACATCGGCTGTAAATATCAGTGCGGCTCTTGGCGCAAAAGGAAAAAAAAGTGCTTTTGGTAGACTTTGATCCGCAGGGAAATGCAACCTCCGGCTACGGAATCTCAAAGAAAAATCTTAAAACAACCTCTTACGATGTCGTAATGTCCAATGTGCGTCCGCAGGAGCTGTTCTCGCTACAAATTGTAAAAATGTAAGCCTTATACCTGCAAAACGCTCAGCTTGCAGAGGCTGAAATGCATCTGTTGCAGATTGAACAGAGAAATCACCAGCTTAAAAAAGCTCTGATACAGCTCAAGGATGATTATGATATTATAATCGTTGACTGCCTGCCGTCACTCGGTATACTGGCAATTAACGCCCTCATTGCAAGCGATAAGTTTATTGTGCCAATGCAGTGCGAGCATTACAGCCTTGAGGGTCTGGCACAGCTGCTTTCAACAGTGAAAAAGGTTAAAAGAACCTCCAACAAGAATCTCTCCCTTATGGGAATAGTATTCACTATGCTGGATAAGCGTCTGTTGCAATCAAATGAAATTATGAGGGATATTAAAAGAAACTTTCCTCCGTCATCTATATTCAATACGGTTATACCGAGAAATGTGCGTATCTCCGAAGCACCAAGCCACGGTATGCCCGTTATATATTATGATAAAAGCTCAAAAGGCGCAGAAAGCTATATGAAGCTCGCCGGTGAGATAATAAAGAAACTGAATGATTAAGGAGGGTGTATGGCAAAACGTGGTGTTTTAAATCAAAGGTTTAACAGTATTTTTGATGATAACAGCTTCGATGAAGACGATGAAGGCGTAAGCACACTTAAACTTACCGATATCGAGCCTAATAAATCTCAGCCAAGAAAAAAATTTCGATATAACCGCTCTCAATACACTGGCTGACTCGATAAGACAGAACGGCGTCATCCAACCTCTGCTTGTGCGCTCAATGCCCGACGGCACTTATCAGATAGTCGCAGGTGAGCGAAGATGGCGTGCCGCAAAAAATGGCAGGTCTTACAGAAGTACCCGTTCTTGTCAAGGAGCTTACCGACCTTCAGGCTCAGCAGATTGCCCTCATCGAAAATCTGCAACGTGAAAATCTGAATCCTATCGAAGAAGCAAACGGCTACAAAGAGCTTATGGATAAGTTCGGTATGACACAAGAGGAGGTCGCCAGAGTAGTAGGAAAGGCAAGATCATCTATAGCAAACTCTCTGCGACTGCTTAATCTGCCTCCTATAATAGCCGAGATGGTTTCAAATAACGAGCTTTCAACAGGTCACTGCAAGGTCCTTCTTGGAGTGAGTGAAACCAAGGATATGGTCGAGCTTGCTCATAAAGCGGCAAGTAAGGACGTTTCAGTGCGTGAAATGGAACGTATGGTAAAGGCTCTTGATAAAAAAGAAAAGCCCGAAAAGAAAAAGGATACATTCTATACGGAGGCGGAAATAAGTCTTGCCAAGGCACTTGAAACTAACGTAAGTATAGTACCCGGCAAGAAAAAAAAGCACAATTCAGATAGAATTCTATACCGATGAAGATCTGACCGATATTGTAAATCGGCTTGCAAACAGTAAATAATTTTAAAAGAAAGGCATATCAAATGATAGACATTAAGTTCTTAAGAGAAAATCCCGAGGCTGTAAAGGAAAATATCAAAAAGAAGTTTCAGGATGAAAAAATCGTACTCGTTAACGAGGTTATCGAGCTTGATAAAGAATTAAGAGCCGCTCAGCTGAAGGCTGATAATCTGCGTGGCGACAGAAATAAAGCTGTCAAAGCAGATCGGCGGACTTATGGCACAGGGCAAAAAGGACGAGGCTGAGCAGATAAAGGCTCAGGTAAAGCAGTTCTCCGATGAGCTTGAAGAGCTTGAAAAGAAGGAAGAAGAGCTGGGCGAAGAAGTTAAGAAAAGAATGATGATAATCCCCAATATCATCGATCCTTCTGTTCCGATAGGTAAGGATGACAGCGAAAAACGTTGAGATAAAGAGATACGGAGAGCCTGTAGTACCCGACTTTGAAGTTCCTTATCATTCCGAGATAATGGAAAGATTCAACGGTATCGATCTTGACAGCGCAAGAAGAGTAGCAGGAAACGGCTTCTATTATCTTATGGGAGATATAGCACGCCTTCATTCCGCAGTTTTAGCATATGCCCGTGACTTTATGATTGACAGAGGATTTACTTACTGCATTCCTCCTTATATGATTCGCAGTAACGTTGTTACAGGCGTCATGTCGTTTGCCGAGATGGATGCAATGATGTACAAGATTGAAGGCGAAGATCTCTATCTTATCGGTACCAGCGAACATTCTATGATAGGTAAGTTCATAGATACAATAAACGAGGAGGAAAAGCTCCCCTATACTCTTACAAGCTACTCACCCTGCTTCCGTAAGGAAAAGGGCGCTCACGGCATAGAAGAAAGAGGCGTTTACAGAATACACCAGTTTGAAAAGCAGGAAATGATAGTTGTCTGCAAGCCCGAAGACAGTGCTATGTGGTTCGATAAGCTGTGGCAGAATACAGTTGACCTGTTCAGATCAATGGATATTCCCGTAAGAACCATTGAGTGCTGCTCAGGCGACCTTGCCGACCTTAAGGTCAAGTCTTACGATGTTGAAGCATGGTCACCCAGACAGAAGAAGTATTTTGAAGTGGGCAGCTGTTCAAACTTAGGCGATGCACAGGCTCGCCGTCTTAAGATAAGAGTAAAGAGCAAGGATAAGGGAAACTACTTTGCACATACACTCAACAACACCGTTGTTGCTCCCCCCAGAATGCTTATTGCGTTCCTTGAAAATAACCTTTGCGCCGACGGCAGCGTAAAGATACCTGAGGTTCTCAGAAAGTATATGGGCGGAATTGACAGAATAGTTCCCAACGATAACAAGTAAGCTACAGAGCCACGGATACGCAGGTATTTGTGGCTCGTTTTGTTAACAGGAAGGTCATTATGGATAGCAGAAAGTATACCGTTGAATATATTCCCGAATTTGCCGACTGCGATAAAAAGTACGACATAAAGCCGCAGGTGCTTCTTGCGTGGTGTGCCGAGCTTGCCGGAAATCATCTTCGCAGCAGAAATATAACACGGGAGCAGATGTGGAAGGACGGTCAGGTTTTCCTTCTCACCCGTGCCGCAGTTCATTTTGAAAAAGTACCGCAGTATAATAATAAATTGTATATGACAACGTGGGAGGGCGGAACCAAAGGCTCTCAGTTTACAAGAAAATTCGTTGTCAAAGACACGGACGGAAATATTCTGTGCGATGTCGATACTATGTGGGCGCTTGTAAATCCCCATTCGCATAAAATATGCAGACCGTCCGAATATATCTACGAGCAAATTCCCTGCGAAGATGAAGTAGAAGCAAAAGTCACAAAATTCAAGGCGGAAGCTCCCGAGAAAATAAAGGATTATACATTCGTCTACAGCGACATTGATGCCAACGGCCATGTAAATAACGGAGTCTATTTAAGGCTTATGAGCGATATAATACCGCAGGAACTGACAGACAAGCATTTGAAAACGCTGAGGATAAATTTTATACACGAGTGCAGGCAGGGAGAAACTGTCGGACTTTATCTCGAAATAAACGATAAAATCTGCACTGCTGAGGGAAGATTTCCGGATGGCAAAGTCAGCTTTGAGGCACAGGCAGAATTTGTTTGACAAAATTTAGTTAATGTGCTATAATTAATATCAAGGTAAATTTAATTTACCCTTAAAAAAACAGGGAAAGGGCAGAAAAATGCTTCACATCAAAAATTTGCATAAGAGTTACGGTGCTTTTGAAGTGCTGAGAGGCCTTGAAATGAATGTAAATAAAGGTGATATTTACGGATTTCTCGGTAAAAACGGTTGCGGAAAAACCACAACAATGAACATAGTTTCAAATATTATCCCCAAAGACAGCGGCGAGATAAATTTCGGAAAAGAAAACTGCAAGATAGGCTATCTGCCTGAAACACCGTCAATGTTTACATATATGAACGGCTATGAATATCTTGATTATATCGCTTCGTGCTGCTCCTATAAGGACGACAAGAAAAAACGTATAGATGAGGTTATCAATATAGTAGGAATGGCTGAGGGCGGAAAACGCAGAATTAAAGGCTATTCCAGAGGTATGAATCAAAGGCTCGGCATAGCGGCGGCAATATTTGACCATCCCGACCTGCTTATTCTTGATGAGCCGACCTCCGCACTTGATCCGCAGGGTAGAGCAGAGGTAATGAGCATAATCAAAAATCTTGCTGATATGGGCACTACCATAATTCTTTGCACACATATATTGTCCGATGTTGAAAGAACGGCAAACAGAATAGGAATTGTCCGTGACGGCAGAATGGCTGTCGAAGGAACATTTATCTTTACTATGTCCGTCTTTCTGTACCCCATTGACTTGAACAATGCCTGCGACATCATAATCAGAAGAATACATAAGAAAACGAATCATAGAACTTTGATCGTCAATCTCACCATCCGTAGTGACAATAACCCGGGGCTTCTCCTGCTGTCGGGCAACAGCAGATAACATTGACACAAACAAAAAAACAATACAGCATAAAACAGGGGGCATTTTCATATTACAAACTGTTAAATTAGTAGGCCAACACATTCCAAAGATCTCTGATACGTTGTTCGGGGTCCCATTTGCCATTGAATGTCCACTTGGCGGTAACGCCATAAAACTCCGGAGCATTCTCCGCCTCCTTTAAATTATCGTTTAACCAGCCACTATGCCCTCCTTCACGGGTACAACCATAATAATAGGTACGTAGCCCCCACGGACAGGGATCAAGCACTTTATCCGAATAAGCATAATGAATATTCCCGTCAAGCACATTCTTCGACATTTTACATTTGATGAGATAAAACTGGGAATCATGATGATAGCGTCCTAAAAGTGTCGGTGTCTTAGCATCAAATGAAGAATTGGTAATAACCAGTTTCTTGTTCTTGTCACCTCGTCCGTCATGCCAAATCATGGCACGGCTATCACCATAAAAATGGCAGCGTGTGGCATAGCACCATCCGCGAGGACAAAGAAAATCCACACCCGGACAACGAAGATAGAGATCGGCATGATAATACATACCATTGCTTCCGGGCGCCCACAAGGAAAGGGCATCGTTTCCATCGGCCCATACATTACTGTTGATGATAATGGTACGAGTGGCACGTCCAAAAATCGCCATCTGATGGATGGTCGTATTTTCAATGGCAGTTCCGTAATTGTTGTAAACAGTCAGTCCGCTAATAACACAATCATCCGCACCTTCCTGCAACACAATGACACCATTGCCTACCGGACGTCCATGATATTCCGTGATGGCACGTGTCTGGGCTGTTTCAGCCAAGACAATCCGCGTACTGTCACGGTTTTCCCCCACCAAACAATATTAGGCCTGTCAATAATCACTTTTTGATGATACGTTCCGTTCAACAATAAGATTTTAAAAGGTACTGTCGGAATTTCCGGAGCCTTTTCAATAGCTGCCTGAATACTCTCTCCCGGCTTTACCACCACATCAAAAGCCGTACGCTCTGCCATGGGACGACGATACATTTCAATAAGCCCGTTTTCATTCGCTCCTTTGGTTGCCAGACTGATTGCCACCTTATGCTTCGGATCATATTTGTCCGCCCATGCATTGTATATGGCAAAAAGCTCAGCCGGTCTGCTATTGTACCAACTATATCCGTTACGACGTTCTGTTCCTATTTCTTCCAAATGGCGACGTGGCAGCCCATCACGGTCACATACATACGGTTCACAATATTTCAAATCATAATAACGCGCCCAAATAGGCTTGGCTTGAGGATCTTCCACAAGACGAGTATCCCGCTCACCATTTGCCAGCACGATACGCTCGCATTTCAAACCGGTAAGTTTATACCTGTCAAACCATTTCATGGCTCCGTGAACCGCCCGCTTCACGCGTGCGTCGGGTGCAGGTAATTCCATGAGCAGACGCACAATTCCGGCACTCTCCGCCGAACAATAAGACGGCAACTCATACGCACGTGCCGGTGCAGGCTTCAATGTTTCCCTATCATTCTGCTGACACCACACAGAAGGTTCTCCATCCTTTATAATTTGTGTAGCCAGTATACACTCTATTCCTTTATTAAAGGCTTTTCCCAAACGTACACACAAAGCCTTGTCTATCAAATCATCCTCATAAGGCGCTTTGTGATTCATCATATCACGTATCATATTCAATGTATTGACAATGGCATCGTCATTAAAAGTAATATGTACCTGATAACCACGCGGACCGGGCCAGAATTGCGGCCATCCTCCGTTTTCGTATTGACCACTCAGCAAATATTCCACTCCCTGGAGGAAAGCATCCCGATAACGTATATCCTTAGTCTGCCTATAAAGACGGGCTAAAAAAATCATCTGGGCAGTTGTGGCATTATTATCTATCGTAGAATCATCACGACGTGATTTATCCTTTATCACTTTAGCCAGCTCTTTATCATTCATGCGGCGGGCCATATCTATATTCTTCGGCCAACCGCCCGTACAGCGTTGAAAAGCCAATACATTTTCAGCAATCCGCCGAGCTTCATCTGTCAGAAAGAAAGAATCCTGCTCCATACGTGCTATTTGTTTCCATTCCTTAGGATACGACTCATTATCCTTTTTATGAGCTCTTTGCTGCGCAAAGGAGCCGGTTACCATGCAAAGCCAATAAAGCCAATAAACACTTTTTTGAATGTATTTTTCATTATTCCTATATGTTTGATTAAAACCAGCAAACAAAATTATGCGTTTTCCAATTCTGAATACAGAGAATATTTGGTCTTTTTCAGGCAGATTTTGCACAGACATCATCAAACCTATACAATTTTTGATACTCTGCCCCTTTACCTATACATAAAAAAGCCTATCTATCACAGATCGGCTTTTCTATCAAATATCTGTCTTTCAAAATCCAAAGATTCTCAGAAGACATTCACATTATAATAACTATAAAACTTATCAAACCCCATTCTGCTATCTAACAGAACCATTACGCCATTTAGCCGCACCAATGTTCAACTGATAAATTTTTGACTCCATAACTTTACCTGTCTGATTGTAATACAAGTTTACACCATGCTCTCCAGCCGTACCATCAAGTGCATCTGCACGATGCATATATTGATCGTTATCAGCAGTAGCCTTATGTGGTGGATTTGGACTTACCATCAGTTCTAATGGAGAAATATCATCTACAAGAACTTCCAATGTTCCATTTAAAGTAGCAGAACCATTGTTGACCAAGGTGCCAAAATTATTTTTAGTCGCAGTCCATGGATTATTGCTAAAAATTTGTCCGTTGGATAAAAAAGTATTTGTAGAATAATTATTGTCAAAATTCAATGTCACATGTCCGGCTGTACCGTCTGCCATAGTCATTGTCTTACGGATATCAGCTCCTGCCATAGTCATCTTTCGGACATCACCGTCCTGCTTGGTCAAAACAATCAGGTTATTTTTCACCGTATAAGTACTTCCATCTGGAATATTACGCATATTGAAAATATTTCCTGCTGCACGAGTGTTCCAGTTAACCAAAGTATTGTTTTCAAACGTTATATTCCATGCCCCTCCCTTCCATGCACTCTGCTTGGTTTCAACTGAAAAATGAAGGGAACGGACAATCATAGAAAGTGTTTCCACGAACCACAAAGTCCTTATATAAATTAGAATTCGCATTATTCCCGGAACCGGCAATCCATGGATAACCTCCGGCACCATTACTATAATAGCCACAGTCAAAGAACTGGTTATCCTCTATCAAGACATGATCCCAAATTTTGTAATTAGGCCCCTGCTCACGAATGAACCCACGTACCAGACGCTTGAAAGTACAATTTTTCACCACAAAACTTTCCAAATGTACAGCCATACCATTAGAAAACATATTAATGAAATAATTACCTGTAGCCGAACCCAAACCGGCAACATTATCACCATAAGTAAGAGCCATTGGACAATCGAAATCAATATCATAAAATTCGAGCATCTTCATATAAATTTCTCCTCCTTCTCCAGCTTGTGGCTGGCGCCCGAACATCAAATTCATAGAATTAACATTAGTACCTGTCATATGCATACCACCTAACAATACTTTAGCACGTTTACCTGCTGCTACATCCTCAGGACGAGTACGAAGAACAAAACCTTTGCAGGTAGTTAAATTATCAAACATACAATAAGTCTTTCCACCTTCCAAATAATAAGTCTGTCCTTCGGCTAAATTTACATCGGAAATGAAGTCTGTTAAAAGGAAATCAATACGCATTGCATTGTATTTCAGAGCAGCCTCGTGCTGTATCAAAGCATTTTGATAAGCTTCATCTGAATCAAACCGGTCACGACTTGGAGCACTTAAGTCATGAGTTACTAAAATAGGCTCTCCCGGTTCTCCGTCTGAGCGGGCAGAACAAGTATTGTAATATGCGTCCCATTTTACCTTCACATTCTCGTTGCGAACATTAATCACATAAACAGAGTTTTCTGAAGTCCGTCAATATCTACATATCCCTTTTCAAAATCCTCATCGGTTAATTTATATTTTCTCCATTTTTCATTCACTGTTGATTCAGGATTATTAGGAGACGGATCTACTTCCAACCACTGATAAACAAAATTATCGTTAGCATCAAGCTGAAATTTTTCACGATAAATAGCCTTATCATCGTCTGATACCCCTTCTGTTACAGTTTTGAAAGCACGATTCAACATCACACGCATAGTAGTCTGTGTAGTCTTAGAAGCATCTACATAGACACAGAATGGAGTTGCATATCGATCAGAAGTGGTAATGCCCATCCATTCTGCCCACTGTCTGCCATCACCATGTCCATACCATTTGGATGCATGTGAAAAATCAGTCACATTATCATCTTTTGTTGATAACACGCGAATAGCAAAACGATAATCAGTGGAATACTGTTGATCTTTAATAACTAAATCAAGGACCTCCGGTCCTACAATGGTATCTAGTAACAAAAGACCGTTTTCGGCAGATGTACCCCAAGCATCTGCACCACCCGAAACATTTGGCTGTAGTGCCTGACGAATCTGGTAGCCCGCACAGTTATTCACTCCATACCAATAAAGATGAATATCATTGCCATTCGGTCCCTCTGCTTTACAATTATAAGCATAGTCATCCCCTTTTCCTCTATTATTATCACAAATGAACATAGTCATCCATTCTCTATCTATATTTGCCATTCCTTTCTCATCATCATCAGAACACGAAATACATGAGAAACCTGAAAATAACATTAATGCATATAAAAATATTTTTTTTCATCATTCTGTCCTTTTATAAATTATTTATAGCCATAATAGTTCTTGTATACACCTGCTGAGCGTTGGATAGCCGCATTAGGATAAGGTAAAATATAACGTACAGGAGGTAAATCATTCACCTCAGGAACAGAATTACCATCCAGTGGTGATTCTGTTCCATCTTTGACCAACACAATCATTCCTTGTTCTGTATGACGAATATATCCATAGAATGAATATTTACATTGGTTAGTAGGCTCCGAATCATTGCTCCACTGATAAAATTCCGCCATCTTCCAAGTTGCTCCATCAACAGCTACCAAAGCTGTCGCTGGTTGATTAGCTGATTTGTAAGGATTATAAATATAGAGCATATCCAATATCTTATTGGGATAAGGATAGCCATAAACTTGATTTACATCCACACGCCATTCAACCGTTTGTGGAAGAACATGGTAATACATAGATTCGGGAAGATCATCCAAATAAGCACTACCATCATGTTCAGCTATATCATCTTCGAAGCCAGTAGAAGAACCGGCATTAGACATTCCTACAGAAAGATAGCGCAAAAAACTATAAACAATTTCCTGTCCATAAAGATTATTACGGACAAGATCTCTCCAGCGCATATTCTCACCCGCAAACTCCCATTTACGTTCATCAAGCACGGCTTTCAAAAAAGTTTCTTTAGAAGAAGTCACCTGAGCAATATAGGCAGAAACAACACTTTGGTCATCGAATGCCCGTGCATGGACTTGACGAAGTGACTCCTGAGCAGTGGCAGTAGGTCCTTCCAACTCATTAACAGCTTCGGCATTCATCAACAAAACATCCGTATAACGCATATAAGGGAAGTTAATACCTGTATTACTGGCACTCAAATTGGTAAACTGTCCCGCATTCGCCCATAATTTAGACCATTTATTATTATGGACAGTATAATCCGCACGAATCATACAAGAATCCTGAGTAGCATTATTAGCACTGTTACCATAATACCAAAGTCCATTAATAAAATCTCGACGCTTATCATTCTCATCGAATGAATAACGGTAAAAAGCACTCAAACGTATATCACCTTTAGATTCTCCCCATACATTCTTACCCAATGTCTTTCCTTCATTAACGGTTGATGTAGGTCCTTGAGAATACCCTGTATTACCTGTAGACTCCTTAGCAAAAGGAATCTCAAAAATAGGATCACCTTTAGCAATAATTTCAAAATTGCTTTCCTTGGTAAAAATATCTTGATAAGAAGTGCCTACAGAGTGTGTCCCCGAAGCAATAACCAGGCTAGTATATTCTTTTACGATTTGATAATACTTCTGATAATCTTCCGGACGTTTCATCACACCATAACTATTTGCATTATTTTTATCCGGATGAAGTGAATAACCTCCGGCAGTCAATGCAATACGTGCAATTAATGCCCAAGCAAACTCCTTAGACGCACGTTCTACTGTTGTTGTTGTAGTAGAAGACATCTTAGGAGCAATATCCTGCAAATCTTCAATAAGTTTATTTTGGATTTCTTCGCGATTCATTACAGGAATCACATAATTATCACCTAATTGTGAGGCTGGCAGGAAAGTGAAAGGAACATCCCCGAACATCACTACCAGATCATGATAAACCATAGCACGAAGACACTTGGCTTCGCCCAACATCTGCATAACAGCGGTATTCTCTTCATTATAAAGCGGACCAGTTTCTACACCCCGGATAAAACGGTTAGCATCTTCAATAGCTTTATAAGAAGCTCTCCAATATTTATCAATTTC
>OKWC01000245.1_pt1 | contig 11350 bp, 8 predicted proteins | sample 1606971 | NCBI WGS metagenome assembly OKWC01 (sample SAMN04414076, study PRJEB24778) | human gut metagenome | material: faecal | host: Homo sapiens
CGTCAGCCGGAAGCCTTTTTGAAGATGGGCAGCAAAATTATGGCGATCCCCACCGAGCCCGCCAAGGCTGCGGGCAAGGGCAAGACCGCTCCGGTGACAGAACGATGACAACATCAATCCCAATGCGAACGGAAGGAGGGAAAACTCATGCAGGAAGAAATTGAAAACAGAACTGTCACTCTGATCATCTCCGCCGTCAAGCTGACCGCACGGGAGCTGAAGGCCGGATGGATAATATCTTCCGAAAAGAAGAGCAAAGCCATGGAAAAGGCGCGTGCCGCGCCTGAAAAGCCCAGCGGCAAGCAGACGGTGAGGCAGCTCATAGGGCAGAATCAGGGTGTATCCAACATTGAGATCACCAACAGCAATATCAAAGGCTTTGAGCGCATAGCCCGGAAATACGGCGTGGATTTTGCCGTTAAGAAAGACCGCAGCGTTTCACCGCCGAAATACTTTGTGTTCTTTAAGGCGAGGGACGCGGACGCACTGACGGCGGCGTTCAAGGAGGAAAAATAAGTGTTTTGCTATGTGTATATAAAGAAACAGGAGAAACAACAGGACGTATTAAATAAAGTCTCTTGATTGTTTTTTAATATGTCCTGTTGTTTTAAAAAAGGGGCAGATGTTTTGAAGTTTCCTGTTGTGAAGTGTGAACACATACGGATGTATAGGCTGAAGGATATATCATGTTGCAGCCGGAAGATATATAATCTTACACCTGTAACATTCTACTCATTCATTGGAGAATTTTTATCACTTCTGAAAAGAGTGTATTGGGGGTAACAGGTAATACGATATAAAAGCAGGGGGCCGCATTCATCACGAGTGCAGCCCTCCTTGGTATTGTATTATTTATATTAAGGTAAAAAGAGAGAGTTTATTTGCCGTAATCATCGTATAACATCAGCAAATGTGACGAACTCCAACTGAAATGGGGAGCTTTTAACAATTCACCGGTGTGTGTGCCATAGTTTTCATGTATCGGTGCGCCTTCTTTCAAGCCTTGCAGACGGTCGAATACCTGGAGGGTGTATTCATCCGCCATCTTGTTATATCCATAATTGCGCAGGCCGCGGATAGCGAAGTAAGTCTGGTCCAACCAGATAGGACCACGCCAGTAGCCGCGCGGATTGTACTTCGGATGGTCTGCTGCCACTGTGGGGAAGGGAATGTATGTAGAAAACTTGGCTGTATCGGTCAGCAGGGGCAGCATGGCTTTTACCTGATCGGCCGTGGCAACTTTTGTCCATAAGGGGGTGTATGCTTCGCATCCCGGTTCCTGTATGAAGCTTCCGTCTTTTAAGCGGCGATCGAAGAAGAAACCTTTTTCTTTGTCGAAGAAATAATCGGCTACCTGGCTGCTGTAATCCGGACCATCGAAAGTTACTCCCAAAATACCGGCGAACTTTTTCAATAACTTGCATTCCAAAGCCAGATAGGCATTCAGGTCAACACTTTCCTGATCCATGCTCCATGCATCCTCCGCACCGTCATTTTTCAGCATCTTGGCATCATCGAAACGGATGGCGTTATCCATGCCGCTTTCCCATGCTGCCGCTTCCAGTGTACCATCGGTGGAACCGTATTCACACATACCGTTGCGGTTATGGTCACGCTTGTTGTACCACCATTTGTAGTATGCCATCAATTGCGGATACATTTCGCTGATGAATGCCGTATCATTGGTATGGGTGAATATTTCGTCTACAGCCCAGGATACGAGAGGAGGTTTGCTGTCGCGTGCATTGTTCTCGGCAGGATCGGTGTAGATGCAGTCTATAATCATGCCGTCCGGTTGCTGGTAGTCAAACATGGCGCGGATGTTGTCTTTGGCAAGTTCAGGATCGAATTTTGCCAGGGCGGCAGAGAAACGCCAGGTGTCCCAAGCCCAGAATCCTACGAAGTAGTATGCGGCATGACTCGGAACAATTCCTTCGTGGAGCAATCCGCCACGGTGGGTACGCCAGTTGCTGATAAGTGTAACAACTGCTTTCACGGCGATACGGTCATACTCAGGTTTCATATCTTTGCGCAGAATCTTGGTGAGATAACCTTCCCAGCGTTCTTTGTTGGCTTTGAGCCCTTCCTGCGGATTGCTTAGAGCCAATTGCGCTTTCTGTAATCCGGCAGAAAGTTCTTTTTCTCCGGTATAGAAAGAAATGGCTACGTAGGTGTCGTGTTCGCTGCCATTGATTTTTGCCTGGTAATTATTGTCAGTGCCCTTTACGCTAACATCCGGGGTAAAAGTTAATGCTACAATCTCACCGGAGGGATGACGGGCGATGACGGTATTCTGGTCTGTTTGGACTTGTATCTCTTTTCCCCATTGGCTGGCAGTTAAGGAGAGTTCCTTTCCTGCATCGGAGTGAATGCGGAGCAATGCGGTAGAAGCATCTAAAAAATTCAAGCGTTGAATGATTTTACCTTCCTCTGAACTTGCCGAGAGATATAACTCACCGGGAAAATAACAGGTGGAGTCCGGAGTGAATACTGCATTTGCATCATCGTTATAACCTACGGTGACAGCGGATTGCGCCATCCATTGGCGCCGGTTCATGTCCAGATTGAACGGACCGCAGAAACCGTTCACCCAGTGATCTTTTTGCGGAAGGGTGAATCCCATCCAGGAACCGGCGTCTGTAAACCATCCCCCGCAACGTGTCAGTGTATCGGGGGTATAGGCTATATCCAGTATGTTATTGAATTCATATCTTTTGCCTGTGGGGGTGTTCTCACCGGCAGGTGTGCAGGCCGTTGTGAGACCTGCGACTACTGCTGTGAGAAGAATGATTTTGGTAAATTTATATTTCATGTCATTTCGTTATTATTTTAAAACCATTTCTTATGCGCTTTTTCAGCGGCATCGTCTTGATTGCTCAAAGGTTGCATGGTAAAGCTGTATTGCCATTCGTGCGGAGTGATGGTATATTCCGGATGTACTTGCGCTCCCCAGGTATTATCTCCACCTACCCCCATATGACGGTGGTCGATGTTTAACCATATCATGTCTTTCTTCATAATACTTCCACCATGACGGCGTTCGGTATTGAATGCCACATAGTCAATATCCTCCAACGGGAAATTCCATGCGCTGACATTCAGCGGTTCCTCACCTGTGATTAACAGGCCTTCCCCTGCTTTATTACGCAATGCAACCCATCGTACATCGGTTTTGTTGCCGGTTTCCTGTGCACGGACATACGGATGGAATTGTTCCCATACTGTAGCGGTATAGAGTCCGATAGGATAACCCGTCTTGCGGTCTGCATAGTTTTCTTGTGGTCCGCGGCCCAACCAGGTCATCACATCATATTCTGCCGGAAGAATCATACGCATACCCAGGCGTGGTATTTCAGGAAGGGATTTGTTGCCGGGTACAAAGTGCATACTTACTTTGACTGCTCCATTGGGTCGTACTTGATAGACAGTCTGCAAAGTTGATTCTTGTGCTTCCAGCTTATAATTTACAGTAACGGTTGCCAGTTGTTTGTTTGAATCTTCTTTCAGGTCGATACTTTGTAACTTGGCGTTCTTGCCTGCAAATTTCCAGATGCCGCAACGCTCCAGGTGGTTGTTGGCAACATCATTATCGGTCAATGCACGCCAGAAGTTGGGTTGCAAACCCTCTTTTATCAGATTCTTCCCGTTATATAAGAGTTCTGTCATTTCACCATCAGCAGTAGAGAATGCGATACGGAAGTTCTCTCCTGTCAAAGTAATGGCATCCGGAGTACGTTCGGTATTTACAGTTTTGTCTACTAGTTCCCGGGCAGTCCATGTAGCATTCAGCAGCCGTTCTCCTTCCGGATTCAGTTGCCATTGCTCCATGGCTACCTGATGTCCCTTCGGAACTAATGGGGCTTCCTTTTTGGTAAATGCTTCCAATTTCAGGAAGTATTCTTTTCCATCGTTAGGAATCAAGTTCATCGGGATAGTGATGAAGGCAGAAGAACGGGCGGCCATAACCGGGAAATCCATTTCACCGCTTTGTACAGCTTTTCCGTCTGTTTCTACAGTCCAGTGTAGTTTGTAATCCTCCAAACCGATAAAATCATGCCAGTTAGTCACTTTAATTTGCTTGGTGGTAAAGGCAACCGGATCAAAATGAATATATTGATATACTTTTTTCACTTCCCAGATGTGCGGATGAAGTGAACGGTCGGCAGCTACCAATCCGTTGGCACAGAAGTTGGAGTCATTAGGAACACCCACGAAGCCCATATCGCCTCCGTAAGCCCAAATCTTGTTTCCGTTCTTGTCTTTGATATCAAAAGTAGCATCTACCCAGTCCCATATGAAACCACCTTGCAACTGGTCATATTTATAAATCAAATCCCAATAGTCTTGCAGGTTACCTACACTGTTACCCATGGCGTGGGCATATTCACATAGAATCATCGGGCGTGCGTCGCGTTGGTTTACATGGCGGCGGAGCGCCCAGACACGTGCATACATCGGACAATAAATGTCAGATTTGGCATCATAACCACCTCCTTCATATTGTACAGGGCGGGTAGGATCGAACTTCTTGGTCCAGTCATATAACGTTTCAAAGTGTTTTCCGTAGCCGGACTCATTTCCCATTGACCAAGTGACAATGGCAGTGATATTGCGGTCCCTCAGCACCATGCGGCTCATGCGTTGCATAAACGGTACTTCCCAATCGGGATTATTAGCCAGTGTGCCATCTTTATGCGCCTGCATACCATGGCTTTCAATGTTTGCTTCATCTACCAGATACAAACCGTATTCGTTACACAATGCATACCATTCATAGCGGTTGGGGTAATGGCAAGTGCGTACAGCATTCAGGTTGAATTGTTTCATCAACTGAATGTCTTTTATCATGCTCTCTACGGTGATGGTACGACCATGATGCGGATCGTGTTCATGGCGGTTTACTCCTTTAAACAATACGGCTACCCCATTTATCAGTTGCATGCCGTTACGCATTTCCACAGAACGGAAACCGAAAGGCTGTGTGAATGATTCCAAGGCTTTTCCTTGAGCATCGTAGGTGCTGACTACCAATGTATAAAGATTGGGTGTTTCGGCATTCCAAGGCAATATGGCCGGGAACAAGTGTTTCTGAGCGAATAAAGTATCTGTAGCAGAAGTTATTTCCTTTTTATGCTGGTAAATTACATTGCCTTTGTCCATAACCTTTACTTCCACGGTTCCTCCCGGATGAGGCTTGTGGAGTGTGATATCCAGATTAAAATCTCCGTCTTTATAACCATTTGTCAGACCGGCTACCAGTTTGAAGTCTTGTACACGGCTTTGAGGACGGGCATAGAGATATACATCGCGTTCAATACCGCTATATTTCCAGTAATCCTGATCCTCCAGGTAGGAACCGTCACTATAACGGAAAACTTTAACGGCCAGTTTGTTCTTCCCGGCTTTTAAGAACGGAGTAATATTGAAATGAGCCGGAAGACGGCTGTCTTCACTGTATCCTGCCAATTCACCGTTTACCCAGCAATAAAAAGCGGACTCAACTCCTTCAAAATCAAGGAAGATATCCATTCCTTTCCAATGGGCCGGTACGGTAAATTCACGTACGTATGCTCCTACCGGATTGTAATCGGTTGGAACATGAGGCGGATTGGCAGGGAAGGGGTAAGCTACGTCAGTATAGATGGGGGAGTCAAATCCTTGCAGTTCCCAGCTTCCCGGAACCTGTATGTCTTTCCAGCGTTTGGTGTTATACCTCATTTTATAAAAATCTGTCGGGCATTCCTCATTGTTTTTAGAGAATAAGAACTTCCAGGTTCCGTCTAGTGAAATGCGGCGTCTTGCACTGAAGATTGCATTTCCGAATCTCCAGGTTACCTTATTGGATTCCCTGAATAAGAGAATCAATTTTTTAAATGAGGTGATCTCTGCTTTAGGGCTTACCGGTGTAGAGACAATTCATGGTCGTGCGGAGGATTATGCCAAGCCTGGAAAATGTAGGTTTTATGGTAGAGGATAGAGAAAAAGGCGGGTCGCGTTAATGCCAATGAGCCAATCGGCCTTTGCTCTGCAAAGCGCGGATTGATAGAGGTTGTCATAGCCGCGCCCGTCTTTGAGATTTGAAAAGCCCTCGCGGATTGCACTTGCTTCCATGCTGCTAATCCAAAGGCGGGAAAAGGGCTTTTTGCAATTCGCCTGTTCATAGACAAAGCGGAAAATGAGTTCCCCCTCGCGCCCGCTGTCGCAAGCATTGATAATCTCGGTAACGTCGCTGCGGTGCATAAGGTCTTTGAGAATGGAAAACTGCTGCTCCTTGCCGCTGGCAACAATAAACTGCCACTCCTGCGGGACAATGGGAAGATCGTCGTACTTCCATTTACGGAATTGTTCATTGTAGGTCGCCGCGTCTGCAAGGCTAATCAAATGCCCGATACACCACGACACAAGGTAGCCGCCGCCCTCAAAATATCCGCTGCGCTTTTCATTCGCGCCCATAACGGCGGCAATCGCCGCCCCGACGCTCGGTTTTTCTGCAATTACAAGTTTCATAGATTATCGTCCTCCTGCTCGGTCTGTTCGGTTTCGACTACTTCCGTTTCCTCGTCGTCCTCGTCAAAATCAAGGTCGTCAAGGCTGCTGCTGCCTTTCGCCGCGTCCTTTTTGGGCTTCAAAATCTTAAAGTAGTAGAACGCGCCGCCGCCCGCTGCGGCAACAAGCAGCACGACAAGCAGAATACCCATGCCGCCGCCTTTTTCTTCTTCCGGCGGCTGCTCGGTTTCTTCCGGCTCCGGCTCGGCTTCCACACCCGCGCACTCGCTCATGTTGACACTGCAAACCGGGCAAGCGGTGTTGACGCTTCCGGCAACGCATTTATCGGTGCAGCTACAAACGGGGTCTTCGGTCTGCCCGTCCTCCATAAGGGCGGTTAAATCCGCTTCGTCCACTTGGTTAAGGAAATGGACGGTATTTTCCCCGTCCTCGGCGCGGTCAATGATGATGTAAAAATAGTTGCCACTTTTGGTAACGACGGTGATAAACTGCTTGTCGCCGGACGCTTCACCCGTTATATCGTCCACAAGGGACATATTCCCGTCCGGGGTAAGGGGGCTGCGGCTCATAGCCGCCCGTCGTTTCTTCCGGCTCGGTTTCCGGCGCGGGGGTTTCCTCGGTTACGGGGGTAGGCGTGTCGTCGCTTTCATCGCCACCGCCCGCATAAGCGGTAACAGAAAAGCCGCACATGATAACCAGTGCGGCAAGCAATACGGTAAACTTTCGGATTATCTTTTTATTCTTCATTGTCGTTGTCCTCCTGTTCGGCGGGGTAAGTGGCTTCCGGCTGCGGCAAGGTGATTTCGCCGCTGGCGTAAGCGGAGAGGAACGCGGCAAGCTGCGTCCCGTCAAGGTGTACCGCCTTTACCATTTGCACGATCTGCGCGTTTTCTTCCTCGACTTTCTGCGCTTCAAGGTCTTTCAGCTTCTTTTGCTGTTCAAGGATTTTTGCCCTCGTTTTCTCAATATCCCTTTCGATACGGTCAAGTTTCGTGTTCGCCATAGTCATTTACTCCTTTCCAAACTGTTCTTTCCATGAATAGCTGCGCCCCAATCCCTTAACGGTTTTAAGATAGGGCATAGCGTTTTCTTCCAAAGTCGCCGCCCGGTTAAATAGATCGGGATAGTGTTCTTTGAGATATAAAATCTCTTGTTTCTTCATGCTCGGACAAAAGAAACAGGACGATTTACCCGGCTGCGGCAATCCTGCCGCTTTGATTTCCCGGATACAATCGTCCCTGTTCCAGCCCCATTCTTCAATGAGGGGGTAGCGGTTATGATATTTTTTGTCGGCTTCGTTGTACTTGCGGGAATGTTCATACCGTTTCACTTCTCCCGCGTCATAGCCGATATAGCGGTTGACTTTCTCGCCGCGCTGCCATACTTCGCGGCAAGGCGCATAGTGGTTGCAAAACTTTTCCTGCGGTGCGATTTTGTGTTTCTGCGAACAACGCTTATGCCCGTAGGCAATCGACGGGAGCGTATGAGAGCGCAAGCACTCGGTTTCAAGAGATAGGCGGTTGCCGTAGCGGTCAACATACTGCACAACGGTAATCTGCGGCATACCGTGTTCCGCAAGCCATTGATTGATTATCTCGATAAATTGATAGGTATGCGGGTGTTCCGCGCCCGTATCGGCAAAGGTGATAAGGTCAATCGGGATTTTGTGCTTGTATAGGCCAATAAGTAAGGCGGCACTATTCGTGCCGCCGCCAAAAGATACAATATTCATTTTTCAACTCCTTTTAATTGTAATTTAACCGCCCGTAGGCGTAAAAGTGGGATTGCCAATAGCTGGTGTCCAGCTTTGAATACTGGATAGGGTCGCCACAATGCAGCATGACGGGGCTTCCGTCCCCGTCCTCGCCCACATAAATCCCCACATGGGAAACGCCGGGGGTGTCGTATGTACCCGTAAAGAACACCAAATCCCCCGGCTGCGGGTTAGAAACAGGGGTTGAGATGTTGTCAAAGCCCTTGCGCCCCAAGTCTGCCCGTATTGTATAGGCCGCTGTTCGTCAACACATAACTCACAAAGCCGCTGCAATCAAAAGACGGTTTCCGGGGTGCTGCCGCCCCACACATAGGGAAAACCGACGTATTTATCTGCTTCCTCCATGAGCCGCGCAAACTTTTCATCGGAACCCAGCAGCGCGGCGGGTACTTCATAATCGGCGGGCGGGTTTCATAGTATTTAGACACATAGCCGGATTGCGGGAAAAGGTCGGGTCTGTTTCCCAGCGACGACATATACATAGCGTACATGGATAGCTGTTCTTCGCCCATGATGTAAACGGGGACATGGGAGAGGTTGAAGTTTTCCAAATCCACATGAAGAATGTAATAGTTATAGGGGACTTCAACCGTATAGGGGTTGCCCTCGCTGTCCGTCCTTGTTTCGGTGCGGTAGCGTACCTGTACTTCTTCCTCGACCGTCAAGATATACTGTTTCTCAAAGAGCATTTCAAGGGTGCTTTGCACTTCATCGAGTGTAAACACGCCCTCATGCCACGCGGAAAGGATAGAAATTAGCACATAGGGGTCATGCTCGATCTCGTCCGCGTTTACCCGGTATTCGTCATAGCCGGGGTATTCGCTTTCGATATTGTCCAGCATATCTTGTAACTCGGCTTCCATAGCGGCATACGCGCTTTCCGCGCCCGTTATATCCGCGTCCTCGGAGAGATAGGACGACGCAATCAAGCCGCTGCCGCTGTTGACGCCAAAGAGGGAGCAAGAGGACAGCCCGCCGAAAAGCAGCAGCACGATAAAGGCAATCCCGCCCACAATCAAGCAGCCTTTCCAATGCCGGACAACAAAGAACGTCGCCCGTTTGGTTTCCTGCGCGGTTTTCTTCGCCGCCTTTGCGGTGGCTTCAGCGGTTTTTTTCGCTTTGCCGCCCGCTTTCAGCGTTTTTGCATACTGCTTTTTAATGCGCTGCTTCTGCCAAAAACGGGAAATGGGGTTGGAGTGCGCAAGCGCGGGGTTATCGTGCAACGCCTTTTGATAGAGAAAATCTGCGTTTGCCTTTACCGCTTGTTTTTCCGCTGCCGCCGCTGCCCGGTAGGGTTTCAGCTTATGGCGGCGTATGCCGCCCTTAACTGCCCGCGCCGCCATGCCGCCCGCTTTCTCTCCGGCAAGTTCTACCCGGTGCCCGCTTTCCACACCGACGTTTTCTTTCTCTACCTCGTAGATTTTCCCATGTACGGTACTGTTTAACTCCTGTGCCGGACGGGATAAGGGGTTATGCCGCAACTTGCCGTTTGGGGGCTTATCCGTCTTTTCAAAGGAAGGCGCGTCTTTGCCTTGCCTTTCGCTTCGTCAAAAAACGCGCTCTTTCTTGATTTTGGTCTGCTTGGGGATAGCCGCCCGCGCTGCGTCTAAACAGTCTGCCGCCTTATCCGATTTCTTGATCGCTTTTTGAAGTTCCGGCGTTGCCCGTTCCGCTTCGGAAAACTGCAAGCGGGAAGAATGGGTTTAGGCTGTCGTCGCGTCAAGGGCTTTTTCTCCGCGCCTTTGCTGCGTGTCGCTCAATCTCTGCGCCGATATGCTGCACAACCTTTTCCGCTGCCACCCCTGGCGGGGGCTGAATAGTTTTCTTCCTGCGGCCTTTCGCTGATACTGGACGTTTCGCCCGTCGTGAGGTTTTCCGCAACCGCACCGTCGCGGGTCATTTTTTGCGTTACCTTGTCGGGGGCTTTCAGTTCCTTGCTCAATCTTCATCACCTCCAATCCGCTGTTTTGCAAGTTCGCAATAGTCGGGGTTTAACTCAATGCCGATATAGCGGCGGTTAAGCCGTTTTGCTACCATGCCCGTCGTGCCGCTGCCGAAAAAGGGGTCAAGGACAATCCCGCCGATGGGACAGCCCGCCAAAATGCACGTTTCCGCAAGTTTCGGCGGGAACGCTGCGAAATGCCCGCCATGATAGCCGACATTGTTAATCTGCCAAACGTTGCGGCGGCTGCGGACGGGAGAAATCAACTCGTCGGCGTATGCGCCCTTTTCGCGGGGGCGGTTGATTTTCTGCGGTTGGTTTTGCCCCGGAACAGTAACGTTATACTTATTTCCTTTGCTAACTCCGCTTTTCAGCCGCCCCGCCGTTGTGGGGGCTATCGGCTCGGCTACTGCTTGCCAATCGTAATAATACTTCTTTGACTTGGTAAGCAGAAACACATATTCATAGCAGCGGGTCGGCCTGTCCCGCGTGCTTTCCGGCATGGGGTTTGTTTTGTGCCAAATGATAGAACTGCGCAAATACCAACCGTCGCCCCGCAAGGCGAGGGCTACAAGCCACGGAATACCAATTAAATCTTTGGGCTTGCAGCCGGGGGCGCGGTGGTTAAACGCCACTTGCTGCCCGTTCTCCTGTTTCATGGCATCCTTTTCAGTCAAAAGCTCATAATCTGTCTTGCATAAAGATGTTGTAATCAATAATATTGCTGCCAGTACGATCCAGATTACATACATACTTTTGGTTTTAAGCATCCGGTATAAATCCATTTTTATTATATTAAGCATGATCCGCACCTCCCGTCAGATTCAGAAAATAAGTTTCCAGTTCTTCACTGGTTATGGAAATCCCTTTTACCGGAATTCCTGACTTTGCAAGTTCCATATTCAACGCTGCACTTTCATTCAATCGTTCAAAAATATAAATATGCTCTTTATCTGTTACCTGATAGTTGGTAAATCCCATAGAATCCATCACCGGAATCGCCTGTTTCGGATGATCCAATGTCAACTCTATCCGTTCACCGCATCTTCTTATTAATTCTTCTCTTGTAATTTCCTGTAATAAACTTCCATTATGAATAATTCCATAATCAGTAGCAATCTTCGATA
>OKWC01000248.1_pt1 | contig 11315 bp, 10 predicted proteins | sample 1606971 | NCBI WGS metagenome assembly OKWC01 (sample SAMN04414076, study PRJEB24778) | human gut metagenome | material: faecal | host: Homo sapiens
CGCAACGGTTATCCTTGCTATGGGTGATGGTCGCAAGGCGGCTGCTGCAATGCACGAGCAGCTGAGCAAGTAAGTAGAAAAGCCATTGCTTGTCAAGAGCAAGTTTACATAACATTAACAAAGCGGAAAGATTTCGGTCTTTCCGCTTTTCTTTTTCCGGAACAGATGATCTGTTTACTCCGATTACATCATTCATTCGCCCTAAACAGATGGTATGTTCGAGCGATTACATAGTATGTTTACCAATTACATAGTATATTATGAACCAAAACATAGTATCTTCCGATTTTTCTTCCCGTTTATTCCACCACTTTGTTCGTCGCCGGATCAGGGAAAATAACTGACGGCTTGAATGACTTGGCTTCTTCAAAGTCCATCAAGGCATACGACATAATAATGATGATATCGTCCGGCTGCACCTTGCGGGCCGCCGCACCATTCAGACATATTTTGCCCGAACCACGTTCACCTTTAATAATATAGGTTTCAAAAACGTTCACCATTATTATTGTCGGCTATGTACACTTTTTCACCGGCAATCATATTGGCCGCATCCAGTAAGTCCTCGTCAATCGTTATGCTTCCCATATAATTGAGGTTAGCTTCCGTGACGCGAGCGCAATGGATTTTCGACTTCAGCACTTCAATCATCATAAGGTCTGATCTCTCTTTTTAGGTTTATTACTCTTTATACTTAATGTTGTCAATCAGGCGAACCTCACCACAGAACACTGTAATGCAACCTACAGCATACGCCGTATCTTCCCAATTGGCAATCTTCTGCAACGTGTTGCCATCCACCAGTTCAAAGTATTCCAGACGCAAACCGGGAGCAGCCGCAATGGTATCTTCTACAAACTTCTGAGTCTCAGCAACTGTATGAGAAGCCGCAAAGGTACGACTTTCAAATAATGTTTGCGATATTTTTAAAGCATTTTTGCGTTCTTCGGCAGACAAACGTGCGTTACGGCTACTCAGAGCCAGGCCATCCTCTTCACGTATAATAGGACAACCCACAATTTCCAACGAATAATTCATCTGGCGCACCATCTCACGAATGATAGCTAACTGCTGAAAATCTTTCTCTCCGAAATAAGCGCGGTCCGGCTTCACTGCGTCAAACAGCTTACTCACAATCTGGCAAACACCATTGAAGTGTCCCGGGCGAAACGCACCTTCCATCACTGTGTCCAACGGCGCATAGCTGAACTGCCGGGTATCAGGCTCAGGATAAATCTCTTCTACAGACGGAGCAAAAACAAAAGCCGCCCCTACTTTTTCCAACAATTCACAATCGGCATCCAATGTACGCGGATATTTTGCCAAGTCATTTTTGTCGTTTAAACTGGGTAGGATTCACAAAATCACTTACCACCACTACATCATTTTCTGCAACAGCACGTTTCACCAACGAAGCGTGTCCGGCATGGAGTGCACCCATCGTAGGTACCAGACCTATTGTTCCTTTCCCTCACTGCGGCAGGCATCCAGCTCTGACTGAATGCTCTTTGATTGTTTGAACTAACTTCATCTTTTTATCTCTTTTGTTTGAGTAGTTTCATTTAAAACGGCTGCAAAGTAAACCATTATTTGGGAGATAACGAAGAAAAAAAGAGTTTTAATTAATGATGAGTAGTTAGTAATAAGCGGTTAATACCTTGCAGATATGGCGCAATAAGCCCTCTTCAGCCACCGGCCGGCCACTTGTTCTTTCCCGTTTTTCACCTAATTCCGCAAGACATCGGCCATTAACCTCAAATTGCTAATGACTAATTACCAGCCACTTAACATATCATAAGGAATTATTATTCCTCGTTTCTTGCCACTCTCATCTATTTTTTTATATCTTTGCAAAATGATTATGAGCAACAAAAAGTTAAGATGAAGGCAAATAAAGTTTTATTTATTACACAAGAGATTACCCCTTACGTTCCCGAATCCGAAATGGCAAACATGGGAAGATTTCTTCCTCAGGCTATTCAGGAAAAAGGCAGAGAAATCAGAACTTTTATGCCAAAATGGGGCAATGTCAATGAACGCAGAAACCAATTACACGAAGTCATCCGCCTGTCCGGCATGAATTTAATCATAGACGATACGGACCATCCGCTGATTATCAAGGTAGCATCTATCCAAGCTGCACGTATGCAGGTTTACTTCATTGACAATGACGACTATTTCCAGCACCGCCAAATGGTAGCTGACGAAAACGGTGTAGAATACAAAGACAATGACGAACGTGCTATTTTTTATGCACGCGGCGTATTGGAAACGGTAAAGAAATTACGCTGGTGTCCGGACATTATCCATTGCCAAGGGTGGATGAGTGCATTTGTACCTCTTTATATCAAGAAGGCTTATCAGGATGAACCGTCATTCAGAGACTCAAAAGTAGTATTTTCGGTATTTGAAGATGATTTCAAATCGGACTGCGAAGGTAATCTGACTGAAAAACTCATGCTGAAAGGCATTGAAAAGAATGATGTGGAAAGCATCGTCAAATCTCCGGCAAATTACGAGGAGCTGTGCAAACTGGCCATTGCCTACTCCGACGGTGTGATACAAAACAGCGAAAAAGTGAACGAGAATGTCATGAAATTCGCCCGTGAATCGGGTGTGCCCGTGCTCGACTATCAGCCTGCCGATACCTATGTAGATGCTTTCAATGAGTTCTATGACAAAGTATGGGAGTTTGAAAAGAAATAACTCACTAAGAATAATAAAGATGAAAATCAAATACTTATGCGCATTGTTGTTGGCTGCACTTATTTATAGTTGCGATGATTCAACAACCGGCATCGGGACTGATCTTATCCCCGGTGGAGATAAGATTCCGGCAAATACAGACAGTTATGAGTTTACCACCAAATCTCTGTTGGCCGACTCCGTTTATGCACGTACCAGTACTGCATATTTAGGACGATATACCGATGAGCAATTTGGAGAATTTACTGCCGACTTTATAGCACAGTTCACCTGTATGGACAACTTCAAATTTGAAGAAGAGCTGACCAAAGTCATCGGAGTAAATATAAGTCTGCAATACGGGTCTTTCTTTGGCGACTCACTGAATGCCATGCGCTTACAGGTTGACACATTGGACAAGGTTATTCCTGAAAAAGAACTAAGCACTTTCTATACCAGTGTGGATCCTAAAGATTATTATAACGAAAAAGGAAAGCCTATCGCTGTAAAAGCCTATTCGGCAGTAGGTCCGTCTACAAGCAAAGATGAAACTACAACCACAAGCAGCGGTGTCAAGCAAAGAACAATTATACAGACTATCAAATTGCCCAATTCATTAGGCGATCACATCTTCAACAAATACAAGGAGAACAAAGAGTATTTCAAGACTCCTGAAAGTTTTATCAAGAATGTATTAAAGGGAGTTTACATTCGCTGTACTCATGGCGACGGAACCATTTTATACATTGACGGTTTAAGCCTGAATCTTAATTTTGAAGCCCTGATAGAAAGTTCTTCCGGCAAGCGGGATTCGTTGGTTTACAAATCCTATTTCTTTGGAGCAACCAAGGAAGTGATACAAGCCAACCACTTCAGTAACGGTAACAGATTGGAAGAGTTAGCCCAAGATCCGAACCATACTTACCTCAAAAGTCCGGCAGGTATTTTTACAGAAGCGACTTTCCCCATTGCAGAGATTTACAATGAACATAAAAGAGATACGCTAAATGGTGTAAATGTATCATTCACACGCTACAACGAGAAAGAGTCCAAATACAAAATGGGCATCCCCCAATATGTATTGATGGTCAGAAAGAAAGATATGTTCTCGTTCTTTGAAGAAAACAAGATTATCGATAACAAGACTTCTTTCTTAAGTTCATATAGCAGCAGTAACAATACATACACCTTTACCAACATCGCTCCCTTAATCACTTACTGCATTGAGGAACGGAAAAAAGGCATAACAGCAGCAGGTGGAGATCCTGAAAAGGAAGAAGACGGAAAAGAATGGGACGCTAAAAATCCGGACTGGAACAGAGTTGTCATCATACCTGTCAAAGCAGTATCCAATTCAAACAATGAAATAGTTGAAATATCCAACAGCTTAGGTATGGAAAGCGCTATGTTAAAAGGTGGAACGAATCCTGAGAATAAGCTGAAAATGCAAATCTTCTACACTACATTTTAAGACTTTTTTATTTAACCAATAAAGAACAGGCGGCAACTACAGCAATATAGTTTCCGCCTGTTTAATTTACTCCACCGTAATCATACCACACCGGATGATAAATGGAAATTCATGGAACGCAAATATCCCATCAACACTTCACACCATGATTGAGAATGACCATAAAAACAGACTATATAAAATAAGCCGGCAAAATCCTTTTCACGGATCCTGCGGCTTATTTATGTTTATGGGAATCCTCTATCCCCTAGAAAGGCAAATCATCCTTCTCGTCTGTCGCGGCAAAATCTACCGGTGCAGCGGGAGCAGCATTCATGGGAGGAAACGGAGCATCCGGTGCAACAGGTCCCTGGGCACCCACACGCTCTACTTTCCACGCACGGATACTGTTGAACCAACGACCATTCCACTCGCGGGCATCCACATCAAAAAACACATTCAACTCTTCACCTGCCTGAATATTAAATTGCGCTATCTTATCTGCTCCAAATACGTCAAAACACATTTTTTTAGGATATTGATCATGCGTTTCAATTACGTATTCTTGTACTTTCCATTCATTTCCTGTCTTTGAAACTCCTCCTCTCGGTTCGAGGACTGCTATTACTTTTCCTGCTAATTCCATATTACGTTATTTAAATTCGCCACGAAAGTACACTTTTCCTTGCGAGTAAACTAATTTTTTTCGCCATTTTTTGCGCTTGAACCATAATCTTTTCGTAACTTTGGCAGTTAAATGAATATAGAGATATAGAATATAAATATAATAATATAAAACTATGAAGTTCATCGTTTCAAGTACTGGATTATTCAGTCATTTACAAGCTATTAGCCGAGTAATCAACTCCAAAAATTCGTTACCTATTCTTGATTGTTTCTTAATGGAACTGACTGACGGAACGTTGTCGCTCACTGCCTCTGACAGCGAAACGACCCTGTCCACTTCTTTGGAAGTAAATGAAAGTGACGGTGACGGACGCTTTGCCGTTTCTTCAAAAACCATACTCGAAGCCCTGAAAGAAATACCCGAACAACCACTGACTTTCCTGGTAAATACAGAGAATCTGGAAATCACCGTACAATATCAGAATGGTAAATACAGCCTGATGGGACAAAATGCCGACGAATATCCGCAGGCTCCCGCATTAGGCGCAAATGCGGTACACGTAACAATGGGCGCTCCGGTGATGCTGGCAGGTATCAACCGTTCTTTGTTCGCTACTGCCGATGACGAGTTACGTCCGGTAATGAATGGTATTTATTTTGATATCACTACCGAAGACATCACTTTCGTAGCCTCAGACGGGCACAAATTAGTACGCAATAAAACATTTGTGGCACACGGCGATGAAAAAGCCGCTTTCATTCTGCCCAAGAAACCGGCAACCCTGCTGAAGAACCTGTTGCCGAAAGAACAAGGAGATGTGCAAATTGATTTTGACGACCGTAACGCTACGTTTACATTAGAAAACTACAGCATGATATGCCGTCTTATCGAAGGACGCTATCCCAATTATAATTCAGTAATTCCGCAGGATAATCCGCACAAGGCCACCATTGACCGCATGATGCTGATCAGTGCGCTCCGCCGTGTATCTGTATTCTCATCACAAGCAAGCAGTTTGATAAAACTCCGCCTCAGTGAAAATCAGATCCAGATCTCCGCACAAGACATAGATTTCTCCACCTCAGCAGAAGAAACACTGACTTGCCAATATACAGGAAGCCCCATGAGCATCGGCTTTAAATCAACATTCCTGATCGATATTTTAAACAATATCTCGGCACAGGAAATACTTTTCGAACTGGCTGATCCTTCACGTGCGGGTGTTATTGTTCCTGTAGAACAGGAAGAAAAAGAAGACCTGCTGATGCTGCTGATGCCTATGATGCTGAACGACTAAAAACGACACGCCACCATGTGGCGGAAAAACAATATATAATACAAGCTGAAAATGAAATTGAACTTGAAGAATCCTATTGTTTTTTTCGATTTGGAAACAACGGGAACAAATATAAACACAGACAGAATAGTGGAAATATGCTATCTGAAGGTGTACCCAAACGGCAACGAAGAAACGAAGACCATGCGTATCAATCCGGAAATGCATATTCCCGAACAATCTTCTGCCATCCACGGTATTTATGACGCAGATGTGGCGGACTGCCCTACTTTCAAGGAAGTGGCAAAAGAGATAGCCCGGGACATTGAGGGATGTGACCTTGCCGGTTTCAATTCCAATCGTTTTGACATTCCGGTTTTGGCCGAGGAGTTCCTGCGCGCAGGAGTAGACATTGACATGATGAAACGAAAATTCATTGACGTGCAGGTGATTTATCACAAACTGGAACAGCGCACCCTGTCTGCCGCCTATAAATTCTATTGCGGAAAGAATCTGGAAGATGCCCATACAGCCGAAGCCGACACACGTGCCACATACGAAGTACTGAAATCCCAATTGGACCGCTATCCGGAAGAATTGCAAAACGATATGGCATTTCTAGCCGAATATTCAAGTTTCAACAAGAACGTAGATTTCGCCGGACGCATTGTTTATGATGACAAAGGCGTGGAAGTCTTTAATTTTGGGAAATACAAAGGAATGTCGGTCAGCGAAGTATTACAAAAAGATCCGGGCTACTACAGCTGGATACTGAACGGTGACTTTACGCTGAACACGAAAAACGTACTGACAAAAATCAGACTACGTGAATCGGGAATGATGAAATGAGTATGAAAGGAAAAAAATCGTACTAGGTATAACCGGAAGTATAGCCGCCTATAAAGCGGCTATACTCATTCGCGGACTTATTAAGAAGGGAGCGGAAGTCACAAGTCGTGATTACCCCCGCAGGCAAAGAATTCATCACACCTATCACTTTGTCTGCATTAACAAGCAAACCTGTTATCAGCGAGTTTTTGCCCAGCGTGACGGGACATGGAACAGCCACGTTGATTTGGGACTATGGGCGGATGCATGATTATCGCTCCGGCTACCGCATCCACTATTGGTAAAATGGCCAACGGAATAGCGGACAATATGCTGATCACGACTTATCTGTCAATGAAAGCTCCCGTATTCGTAGCTCCGGCAATGGATCTGGATATGTTCGCACACCCTTCCACCCGGAAGAATCTGGACACGCTCCGTTCTTACGGAAATCATATTATAGAACCGGCAGAAGGGGAACTGGGCAAGCCATCTGGTAGGAAAAGGCAGAATGGAAGAACCGGAAAAAATAGTGGAAATTCTGGAAGCTTTCTTTGCCAAACAACAAGACATGGCCGGAAAGAAAGTAGTCATTACCGCCGGTCCAACCTACGAGAAAATAGATCCGGTACGCTTTATCGGCAATTATTCTTCAGGAAAAATGGGATTCGCACTTGCCGAGGAATGCGCTTCACGTGGAGCGGAAGTATCGCTAATCAGCGGACCGGTAACGATTCAGGCCCATCACCCTAACATCCGCCGCATAGATGTGGAAAGTGCCGGAGAAATGTACGAAGCCGCCATCCGCGAGTTTCCTACAGCTTCGGCCGGCATCCTGTGTGCGGCAGTGGCCGACTTTACCCCGGAAACCGTAGCCGGTCATAAAATCAAAAGAGAGAAAGATAATTTAACACTGCAACTGAAACCCACACAAGACATTGCCGCCGCACTGGGAAACCGGAAAAAAGACGGACAGACATTAGTGGGATTTGCCTTGGAAACAAATGATGAAACAAAAAATGCACAAAGAAAACTGGAACGTAAGAACCTTGATTTCATTGTACTGAACTCATTGAACGACCAAGGAGCCGGGTTTCGTTGTGACACCAACAAAATAACGATTATAGACCGTCAGGGAGCAACTCCTTATCCGCTGAAAAGCAAACAGGAAGTAGCAAGGGATATTATTGACAGACTGGTAAATAATAAATAATTTCTTAATTTGCCACGTTGCCAATGTGCTAATGCGCTAATTACCATGCGGAATACAACAGCGCAGCAAATTAGCAAATTGACAAATCAGCAAATTATTAAAAAGGAGCAAGAATATGCTGCAATCTATCTATATACAGAATTATGCATTGATTGATACATTGGATATCAGTTTCACCCCCGGCTTCTCTGTCATCACCGGAGAGACCGGCGCCGGTAAATCGATTATTCTAGGCGCTATCGGCTTGTTACTGGGACAACGGGCCGATATCAAAGCGATCAAGAAAGGCGCCAATAAATGTATTGTAGAAGCACGTTTCAACATCTCCGCCTATCAGATGGAGCCTTTCTTTACCCAAAGAGATTTGGAATATGATCCGGATGAATGTATTATCCGCCGCGAGTTATATGCATCAGGTAAAAGCCGCGCATTCATAAACGATACTCCGGCCTCATTGGCGCAGATGAAGGAACTGGGCGAGAAACTGATAGATGTACATAGCCAGCATCAAAACCTGTTGCTCAACAGTGAGGGATTCCAATTGAATGTATTGGATATCCTGGCACAAGATGACAACGAACTTTCAGCATACAAGGATATTTATACCGAGTACAGAAACGTATGCAAACAGCTGGCCGACTTCATAACGCAAGCCGAGCAAAGCCGGAAGGATGAAGATTACATCCGGTTCCAACTGGAACAGCTGGATGATGCAAACCTTCAGGAAGGAGAACAAACCGAACTGGAACAGGAAGCCGAAACCTTGAATCATGCCGAAGAGATAAAAGCGGGTTTGTACAAAGTGGACCAAATAATGGCTTCGGAAGATGCCAGCCTGTTATCCGCTACCAAAGAATGTATGCAAACCCTGCATAACATAGCGAGAGTGTACACACGTGCCCAGGAATGGATAGGGCGTTTAGACAGTTGTTACATAGAACTGAAAGATCTGTCGCATGAAATAGCAGGCGCACAGGAGGAAGTGGAGTTCAACCCCACCCGTCTGGATTATGTAAATGAACGCCTGAACTTAATCTACTCTTTGCAACAGAAGCATCACGTACAAACAATAGAGGAATTGATAGCCGTGCAAACCGACTATCATGAGAAGCTGAACGCCATCACTTCTTTTGATGACCGTATAGCAGAACTTACCGCCCAAAAAGAAACGCTATATGACAAAGTGATAAAGCAAGCTGCTGTGTTGACAAAACTCCGTTCCCAATCGGGCAAGCACATTGAAAGACAGATGCAAAGCCTGCTGGTTCCTCTCGGTATGCCCAATGTGCGCTTTGTGGTGGAACTGAATCCGCGCAAGGAACCGGACAGTAAAGGGATGGACAGTGTGACATTCCTGTTTTCGGCCAACAAGAATGGAACATTACAAAATGTAGCTTCCGTAGCATCGGGTGGTGAGATTGCCCGTGTCATGCTTTCGCTGAAAGCCATGATAGCCGGAGCTGTGAAACTGCCTACTATCATCTTTGATGAAATAGACACCGGAGTTTCCGGTTCCATCGCCGAGAAAATGGCGCTCATCATGCAGGAGATGGGAAAACAAACCGTCAGGTCATCAGCATCACCCACCTGCCCCAGATTGCAGCACGCGGCATCACTCATTATAAAGTATATAAGGAAGATACGGAAACAGGCACCAACAGCCACATCCGCCGCCTGACTGATGAAGAAAGAGTAAAAGAAATTGCCAATATGCTAAGTGGGGCTACCTTGACAGAGGCAGCCCTGAACAATGCAAAGGCGCTGATAAGTGGCTAGTGCCAATTACCACTAACCACCTGTCACTAACCATTAACCACTTATTAAATATGTTAGAAAAGAATGAAATGATTTTCGGTGTACGCGCTGTTATTGAAGCCATACAAGCCGGAAGAGAGATAGATAAAGTATTGGTGAAGAAAGATATACAGAGCGAACTGTCCAAAGAACTGTTTACCTGCTTGAAAAATACCCTCATCCCTGTTCAGCGTGTACCCGTGGAGCGTATTAACCGTATTACCCGGAAAAACCATCAGGGAGTTGTAGCATTCATCTCCTCTGTCACCTACCAGAAAACAGAAGATCTGGTACCTTTCCTGTTTGAAGAAGGAAAAACACCCCTATTCGTCATGCTGGATGGAATTACCGATGTACGTAACTTCGGAGCCATTGCCCGTACCTGCGAATGTGCCGGTGCAGATGCCATTATTATTCCCTCGAAAAACAGTGTCAGTGTCAATGCCGACGCAATGAAAACATCAGCAGGAGCTCTGCACACTCTTCCCGTATGCCGCGAACAAAATCTGACTAATACCATCAAGTATCTGAAAGACTGCGGATTCAAGATTGTAGCAGCCACGGAAAAAGGTGATTATGATTACACCAAAGCAAACTATAAAGATCCTGTATGTATCATTATGGGAGCCGAGGACACAGGTGTTCCCTACGAACACCTTTCCCTGTGCGATGAATGGATCAAAATACCGTTAATGGGTAAAATAGAATCATTGAACGTATCGGTTGCCGCAGGTATTCTGATTTATGAAGCTGTAAAGCAACGCGGCTTCACAGAAGACAAAACGGCATCCGCTTTATAAATACCGTATCATCGTTAACAAACAACTAACTATATCATGAAGAAAGTACTTTTGATACTGGCATGCGGCATAGCCGCCCAGCTAAGCTATGCACAAGCAACCCCAAAGTGGGCCGGCAAAGCTAAAAAAGCCGTTTTTTCCATCGTTACATACGATAAAGATAACAAAATCAAGAATACAGGAAATGGATTCTATATCAATGAAAATGGAACGGCATTATCCGATTATACCCTGTTTGAAGGAGCCGAACGTGCAGTAATCATTAATGCGGACAGTAAAGAATTGCCTGTATTGCGTATCTTGGGAGCCAACTCCATGTATGACATCGTAAAATTTAATACTGAAACCGATAAAAAGACCATAGCATTAAAATCGGCATCACAGCCGGCATCGGTAGGTGAAACAGTCTATCTGCTACCCTACTCGACTCAAAAAGCGGCAACCTGCCAGACAGGGACCGTCACCAAAGTAGACACCATCGGCGACAAGGCATATTACTATACACTGGCAATGACAACCAACGAAAAAACAGTAAGTTGCCCTATTATGAATGCCAATGGAGAAGTATTAGGTTTAATCCAAAAAACGCATCGGATGAAGCCAAGGAAAGTTATGCCATCGGAGCTAACATACGGGATGCC
>OKWC01000249.1_pt1 | contig 11310 bp, 19 predicted proteins | sample 1606971 | NCBI WGS metagenome assembly OKWC01 (sample SAMN04414076, study PRJEB24778) | human gut metagenome | material: faecal | host: Homo sapiens
GACGACGAACTGGGCATGACCAACATCCGATCACCCGCATCGAAGAGTACGACGACATTGACACGCGCAACCACTACCGCAAACTCCTGCGGGAAGGCGGCGATACGGAACAATTCCTGCGCGAGCAGCAGGAAATCGGACGCGACAACGCCCGCACGCCCTACCAATGGGATGGAACGCTCTACGCGGGATTCTCCACGGCGAAACCCTGGCTTCGCGTCAATCCCAACCACACGGAGGTAAACGCCGCCCGGGAGCTATGCGACCCCGATTCCGTATTGAACTTCTTCAGACGGGTCGTAACGCTGCGCAAAGAACATCCGGACCTGGTTTACGGCTCGTTCCGGGCTGGTCGATGCAGACAACCCGCAGGTATTCGGCCTACCTGCGGGGAAGGGACAGGCCGAAACTACCTCACAGTCCTGAACTTCAGCCCGAAGGCTGCCCGGTTCGACCCGAAAACGGATTTGACCGAAGCCATGCCATTGCTGCATAACTACCCTGCCCACCGATAGCCGAAAAAGAAGGCCCGATCGAACTACGGCCTTACGAAGGGATACTGTACCGGCTCGCATACAGCCCTTTGAGAACACTCCCGAAAACGCACGGGAGATTTTAGCCAATTAGGCAAAACATTGATATAGTCGGCGGTATCTTCGATGATACAATGTTGAATGTTCGTGCTTGTGCGGGCTTGGAATTGATTAGAGGCCCGTTTCATTGTGCTGTTTCTATTCACCACCGATTGGCAACCAAAGATAAATTGCAGCTTTCTGACCTCTACGGCGAAAATCTGCTGCTTATGCACCGTGGCTGGAGCCGCTATGTCGATCAGCTCCGAGACGACCTTTGGCAGAATCACCCACAAATAAATATTGTGGATTTTGACTTTTACGGAATGGATATATTTAATCGTTGTGAGAATACAAATGATGTATTGCTGGCTATTCCCGGATGGGCGAATGTTCACCCTCTACTGAAAGTAATACCTGTGGAGTGGAACCATTGTATTCCCTATGGAATCCTCCATTCTCCCACTCCAACGCCTACCGTACAGCAGTTTTTGGATGCTGCCGAAAAGGTGAGCAAGGAATTGTACCACTAAACAGATTGTTATAACTTTTGGGTATAAACTGATGAACGAAACGAGACTTCTCATGAAGTCTCGTTTTTTTTATAATGTAATTAGAAAGGTTGGTGACGACTTTGAGAGCAAATGCTTTTGTTGCGGTACTGATTTGCATAGCCGTTTTCTTGGCAGGGTGCAGCGCAGATATTAACAGCATTGAATCGGACACAGATTTCAAAGGAGCGGAAACTACTGTGCAAACAAATCAGAATGATACAGAACAATATACGCAAGATACGGAAATCTCCGATGTGATAAATGACACTGCCTTTGGCGATTACGGCAGGCTGATATTTCCTGTGAACAGCAGCTATTACAGCGGCGATACATTAGGCGAACTGGGACTCACTTGGTACAACAATATTCACCCCGACAAAACGGTAGAGATTGCAAACTATATGAAAAGCCATGCTGAAAACGGCGATGTAATCTTTTACGATATTTATACCGATGAAGAAAAAGCGGCTGATCCCGCAAAAGAAGATACAGGCTTGTTCTTCTTCAAAGGAAATCCCGGTGAACGGTTTGCGGTATGCAACGCAGGCGGTGGATTTGCCTATGTAGGTGCAATGCACGACAGTTTTCCACACGCTTTGGAATTATCCAAAATGGGCTACAACGCCTTTGCCTTGATCTACCGCCCCGGCGCCGGGACCGCCTGCGAGGATTTAGCGAGAGCAATCAGCTTTATATTTGAAAATGCCGACGAATTAGAAGTAAACACCGATTGCTATTCCCTTGGGGCGGCTCGGCAGGAGGAAGAATGGCGGCTTGGCTCGGCTCTTACGGCACGGCTGCGTTCGGGGAAAAAGATTTACCGCAGGCCGGGGCTGTGATTATGCAGTACACAGGTCACAGCGAATACAGCGAAAGCGACCCGCCGACTTACGCTTGTGTGGGCGAAAATGACGGTATTGCAAACTGGCGTACAATGGAGGCTCGGCTGAATCGCTTAAACGAGCTTGGAATCCCAACAGAGTTTCATCATTACGAGGGACTTCGCCACGGCTTCGGTCTCGGAACGGGAACAGTTGCGGAGGGTTGGATAAACGACGCTGTGAATTTTTGGGAAAATCAAATGTAATGATTAGCTCAAATTATCAATAAATCAGAGAAAGGACTATGACAATGAATAACTTTATTTTTGAAAATTCTACAAAGGTGTTTTTCGGAAAAGGCTGTGTAAAGGAATACCTTTGCTGCCTGACGAAAGCCTACGGCGATACCGTTATGCTATGTTATGGCGGCGGCTCAATCAAGAAAAACGGTATCTATGACGAGGTAACAAACATTTTGGAAGCCGCAGGAAAAACCATTGTGGAGTTTAGCGGTATTATGGCGAATCCCACCTATGCGAAGGTATTGGAGGGTGCGAAGCTGGCAAAGAAAAATGATGTCAGTCTGCTTTTGGGAATCGGCGGCGGTTCGGTTATGGACTGCTGCAAGGCGATTTCGATTGCCGCCCGTTATGACGGCGATGTATGGGAAGATTTCTGGAAAAAGACCGGGTGTTTTTGACTTCGAGCCGTTACCTCTCGGCGTGATCGTTACCGTGGCAGGTACGGGCAGCGAGTGCAACGGCGGCGCAGTCATTACCAATGAGAAATTGAAAATCAAGACAGGCAGAGATTATCCGCAATGCAACCCAAAATTTGCCCTGCTTGACCCCACCTATACTTACAGTGTTCCCAAAAAGCAAATGGTTTCCGGCGGCTTTGATATTCTTTCGCACATTATGGAGATTTATTTCAGCGAGCCGAATGAGGACAATGTATCGGACGATATTTCCGAGGCGCTTATGCGAAGTGTAATCCACAACCTGCGTGCTGCTATTCAGAATCCGCAGGATTACACCGCACGAAGCAATTTGATGTGGGCGGCGACAATGGCGGAAAACCGCGTTATCAAACTGGGCAAGCGAATGGATTTTGAGTGCCACCAAATGGAACACCAGCTCGGTGCATACACAAACTGCAACCACGGTGAAGGGCTTGCCGTTCTGCACCCCGTTTATTACCGCCATATTTACAATTACGGCTTGCCGAAATTCAAACGGTTTGCAACCGAGGTTATGGGAGTTTCAACAGAGGGCAAAACGGACGAAGAAATCGCCCTTGCAGGTATTGAAGCTTTGAAAGATTTCATTGTAGAAATCGGACTGCCCGTGTCTTTGCAGGACTTGGGCGTGAATGAAAATACCGACTTGAAAGCCATTGCAGATTCCTGCGCTCTTATGCCCGGCAGTTATAAAAAAATGACCCACGAAGAAATCTTAGAAATCTTCAAGGAATGTTATTAAAAACAGAAAGGAAAAAAACGATGAAAAAGATTATTTTGCTTTTTATGGCACTTGCTATGGTGCTGTCGCTGGCGGCCTGCTCAACAAATCAATCCCCCGGCGAATCAACACGCGAAGAAAGCAGTTCGCAGACAAACGAGAGCACCCCTACGCCGAGTAACACAAACGGGAAAAATCTTGCGGTGTACTTCTCGATGCCCGATAATGTTGATGACAGTACGGTTGTAATCGACGGTGAAACTCTGGGCAATACGCAGTATATGGCGTATGTGATTCAGGAAACCGTCGGTGCTGACATTTTCCGTATTGAGCCGGAAACGCCCTATCCCACCGACCACGACAAGCTTGTTGACCTTGCAAAAGAAGAACAAAACGACAATGCAAGACCGAAAATCAAAGATATGATTGAAAACTTTGATACCTACGAAAATATCTTTGTCGGTTATCCCACTGGTGGGGCGATATGCCGATGATTCTCTACTCTTTCTTTGACGAGTACGATTTTTCCGGCAAGACGATTATTCCCTTTAACACCCACGGCGGCAGCAGCTTTTCTGGTACAATTTCCACAATCAAAGAACTTGAGCCAAACGCCGAGGTATTGGACGGCAAATCTATTTCCCGCAATGACATTCAGGACGCAGAACAGGAAATCGTTGATTGGGTAAATTCTCTTGATCTGAAACAAGCCGAAGAACAGCCCGATTCTTCTGCCGAAGCACAGCAGTCTACCGATGAAGCAGGAAAAACATTGGTTGTCTACTACTCCGCAACCGGCAATACCGAGAATGTGGCGAACTATATTGCTGCCGCAACAAACGGCGATTTGTTTAAGTTAGAACCTACCGAGCCGTACAGCGACGCTGACCTTAACTGGACGGACGATAACAGCCGTGTTGTGCGTGAACACGATAACCCAGATGAGCGTGATATTGCCCTTGTAAAAAGCACCGTAGAAAATTGGGACGAATACGACACGATTTTTATCGGATATCCCATTTGGTGGGGCATTGCCGCTTGGCCGGTTAATGGCTTTATTGAGGCAAACGATTTTACAGGGAAAACAGTCATTCCTTTCTGCACTTCTTCCAGTTCGGGACTTGGCGAAAGCGGCGAACTGCTTGCAGAAATGGCAGGTACGGGTGATTGGCAGGAAGGCCAGCGTTTCCGTTCCAGCATCAGCGAAAGCGATGTGACGGCTTGGGTAGAAAGCCTTGAAAGATAACGCTATGAAAAAAGGTATTCTAATTTTGACTACGCTGATAGCCTCGTCGCTCATTCTTTCGGCGTGTGATTCACAGACCCCCGACACCTCCGGCAAGCAGCGAGGTATTGGGAACAGAAAACAGATTAGAAGCTGAAACAACGGTGTGCCGTCTGATACAGAGAAAGATACAAACCGCTTTCCTGCTTCGCTCACCCCGATTCCCGACAGTTATTTGACTGAGGCGGAACAACAGGGCACTTTGCAAGACTTTTATTACGATACTTACGAATCCTTTTCCTACAATGAAAAGAGCCAAAGGCTCCAAAAGCACGCTGTCGTATATCTGCCCTATGGCTATGACGAAAGCAAGCAATATCCTGTGTTCTACCTTATGCACGGTGGTTGGAGCAACGAATATACCTATCTCGGCAGCCCCGATGAGCCGCATGGAATGAAGCATATTCTCGACCACGGGATTGCGAACGGCGAAATTCAGCCGATGATTGTTGTTTGTCCTACATACAACAACACAAGCCCGGAGGACAGCGGAGATTACAGCCTTGCTTTGAGGCTGACCGACAATTATCACAATGAGCTGATAAACGACCTTATCCCAGCGGTGGAAGGCAAATACAGTACCTATGCCGAGGACACCACCCCCGAAGCGATTGCCGCTTCTCGTGATTACCGGGCTTTCTGCGGCTTTTCAATGGGTTCTATGGCAACTTGGCGCACCTTTGAACATTCCCTTGACTACTTCCGCTATTTTATGCCGTCAAGCGGCGGCCCGGCGGCAAGCACCGAAACCTATGAGAGCGTAATAAAAGATTCGGGACACGAATGGGACGATTTCTTTATCTTTGCCGCTTCGGGTACGAATGATTTCGCCTATTCGGGATTTAAGAATGGAATTGACGCTATGAGAGAAAGCGACAGCGGACTTTTCCGTTTTGCCGATAATGAAGCAGAGGGCAATCTCTATTATCTTGAATCTGACGGCGATCATTCGGGATATTACGCTATGCTCTACTTTTACAATGGATTGCGCTGGATATGGAGGTGATGAAAATGAGGTGCAGGCGAACAGTTAAAATCATCATTGATATTGCGATGTATCTGATTTTTGTCGCTCTTATGCAGGAATATTTATGGTCGGACGGATTACACGAATGGCTCGGTATCACGCTGTTTGCCTTGTTTATCACCCATACCATCTTGAATTTCCGTTGGTATCAATCCCTTTTCAAAGGGAAATACACTCCGGCAAGGACAACATCAGCGATTATCAATATTGCGCTTCTTGCCGCTATGCTGTGCTGTATAGTAAGTTCGGTGCTGGTTTCAGGAAAGGTTTTTGCTTTTCTGAATTTGGGTGGTGCAAGGATAGGAAGGACGCTTCACCTCGTATCGACTGCGTGGGCATTCGTCTTGATGAGCCTGCATATGGGACTTCATTTGACACCTTTGATAAACAAACTGAAAAAGAATAAGAAACTCCTGCGGGCAGGTCAAATCCTTGCCGTTTTACCGGCGGCATACGGCGTTTATGTGTTTATCGGCAGAGCCTTTTATGAGGAACTGTTTTACCTTACCGAGTTTAAGTTTTTTGATACCGATAAATCGGCAGTCTTATACTTTTTTGAAACGGTCGCAATGTCCTTTCCCTTTGCTTTTATCGCTTATTATGGGAGAAAACTCCTGCAAATGAAGAAAAATAAAAATGAAAATTCAAGGAGGCACTATGAATAAATTATTGAAATCCATTATTTCACTTGTTTTATGTATCGGTTGTGTATTTGCTCTGGCCGCCTGCGGTCAACAGAACGACATCACTACGGATAGCACCGATACAGCCGTAAGCAATAATACCGTCACAGACGACAATACAGATGATTCCGCCGACAGCACCCCCGAAGAAAGCACAGCCGGAGATTCAAATATCTTGGTAGCCTATTTCTCGTGGTCGGGCAACACACAGCAGGTTGCAAACTGGATTTCCGATAAAACAGGCGGCGAACTGTTCAGAATTACTCCCGAAGTGGACTACACAGAGGACAATGTATTTGACCGGGCGCAGGACGAACTAAACAATGGTACTCGCCCGCCCCTTTCCTCTCATATAGACAGCGAAACTATGGCTGAATATGATGTTATCTTTTGGGTTTCCCAATTTGGTGGTATGACCTGCCAATGCCTGTTTGGTCTTTCCTTGAAGAATACGACCTGTCCGGCAAGACAATTATTCCATTCTTTACCCATAACGGCAGTTCGTCAGGTGCAAGCAGCATTTCTACCGTAGCTGAGCTTTGCCCGGATTCCACCGTACTGACCGATGACTACTTTACTTATTCGGGCAACAATGTAGCGAACGCTGAAAGCGATGTTGACGAATGGCTGACCAAGCTCGGTTACAAAAACTAAACAAGGAGAATTTGAACAATGAAAAATGTACTTATCTTATCCGGCAGCCCCCGCAAAGGCGGCAATTCCGATTTGCTCTGCGATGAATTTATGCGTGGTGCAAAGGAGCGGGAAACAATGTAACCAAAATCAATGTGGCAAGCAAAAAGATTGCCCCTTGTCACGCCTGTTATTTCTGCCGTGAACACGGCGGCGAATGTGCCTATAAAGACGATATGGCTGAAATCCTGCAAGCGATGATCGACGCTGATGTGCTTGTGCTGGCAAGTCCCGTTTATTTCTATTCCATTGACGCACAGTTAAAGGCGGTGATTGACCGAACAGTTGCACGCTGGCTGGAGGTTAAGGATAAAGAGTTTTACTACATTATGACCGCCGCCGATGAAGATAAATCGTCTATGGAAACCACCCTTGCCTGCTTCCGTGGCTATGCAGACTGCGTAAACGGCGCAAAGGAAATGGGTGTGATTTACGGTACAGGCGTTTATGAAAAGGGCAAGATACTGAATACCCGCGCTATGGCACAAGCCTATGAAATGGGTAAAAATGTTTAGCAGATAAAATCAGGAGGAATAAAGAATGAACATTTTTGTTTATCAACGGAAGCCCAAATTCGAACGGGAATACTGCTGCCCTCGCAAAAGAGCTTCTGCAAGGAAAAGAATACGAAACGCTGAATCTGACCGATTATAAAATCGGAAGTTACGGACAGAAATTGGAGGGCGACGGGCTGGGTCAGGTCATTGCAAAAATGGAACAGGCAGAGGTAATTGTTATCGGCTCTCCGCTGTATTGGCACAACATCTGCGGCTCAGTGCGAAATATGCTGGATCGCTTCTACGGTTTGGTGCAAAACGGCTCATTGTCGGGCAGAACACTTTATTTCCTCTTTCAGGGCGCTGCGCCGGAAAAATGGATGCTGGAAGCCGGAGAATATACGATGAAACGCTTTGCCGGACTTTACGGAATGAAATATGCCGGTATGGCAACCAACCGTTCCGAAGCGGCTAAATTATCAAAGAAGCTCTAATATCACATTTTAGGAGGATAGCAACATGGCAGTAAAGCAAACGGCGGGAAGAACCGCCCTCGGAGAATTTGCACCGAAATTTGCAGAACTCAATGACGATGTACTTTTCGGTCAGATATGGAGCAGAGAGGACAAACTCTCCTTGAAAGAACGCTCTTTGATTACCGTGGTAGCGCTTCTTTCACAAGGGCTTACCGATACCTCATTTGTTCATCATCTGGAATCGGCAAAGGCGAACGGCATTACCAAAAGCGAAATTGCCGAGATTATCACTCACGCAGCCTTTTATGCAGGCTGGCCCAAAGCGTGGGCGGCTTTCCGTTTGGCAAAAGATATTTGGAAAGAGGACGCAAATGAAGCGGACGAAAAGACCGCTTATGAAAAATCTATGCTCTTTCCGATTGGACAGCCAAACGATACCTTTGCACAGTATTTTGCGGGACAAAGTTATCTTGCCCCTATTTCAAAAGAGCAGGTGGGCATTTTCAATGTGACCTTTGAACCGGGGTGTCGGAATAACTGGCATATCCACCGCGCCGAGAAAGGCGGCGGTCAGATTTTGGTCTGCGTTGCCGGCAGGAGGTTTTATCAGGAATGGGGCAAGACACCAATCTGTATGACAGCGGGTGATGTTATCAATATCCCGACAGGCGTGAAACATTGGCACGGTGCAACTCCGGATAGCTGGTTCTCTCATCTTGCGGTGGAAGTACCGGGAGATAATACCCATACCGAATGGTGCGAGCCTGTCAGCAACGAAGATTATGCAAATATAAAATAAGGAGAAATAAATTATGGAATATGTAACTTTGAATAACGGAATCAAAATGCCAATGGCAGGAATCGGAGTTTTTATGATGTCACCAGCAGAGGCACAAAGTGCGGTTGAAAATGCTCTCAAAAGCGGTGTTCGGCTGATTGATACGGCAAACGGCTATATGAATGAAAGCGGAACAGGCCGGGGAATCAAAAAGCAAGCGGTGTTGCGAGAAAGGATATTTTTCTCGTAACAAAACTGTGGCCGACTGTATATGAAAAAGAAACGGCGATTGACGAGAGCCTGAAGCGCCTTGATACAGACTACATTGATCTGCTTTTCTTCATCAGCCTACCGATAACTGGCGTGAAGGATATAAAGCCATTGAGAAGGCTTATAAGGAAGGGAAAGTGAAAGCAATCGGACTTTCAAATTTCCCCGATGAGCTTTTGCAAGAGGCTATTGATACTATGGAAATCAAGCCGCAGGTAGTACAGGTAGAGGCGCACCCGTATTATCCGCAGACAAAATTAAAAGAGATTCTTTCACAAACAGATATGGCTCTTATGGCGTGGTATCCGTTGGGACACGGCGATAAAAATTTGATTGAAGAGCCGCTGTTCTCGCAGCTTGGGGAAAAATACGGGAAAACCAACGCACAGATTATCCTGCGCTGGCATACACAATGCGGCAACATTGTAATTCCGGGTTCTAAAAACCCGGAGCATATTCGTGAGAACTTTAATATTTTCGATTTTTCTTTGACAGATGAGGAATTGTCGGAGATTCAAAAGCTGGATAAGAATACACGCTATTATACGGCTACGCCGGAACTGATAGAGGCATACAGCAAACTGGAACTGAAAGAAGATTTGTAATGCAATGACTGTTACAATAACAGCGAAAAGAGTGAAAATAATGGAATATGTAACTTTGAACAATGGAATCAAAATGCCGAAGCTGGGCTACGGCGTATATCAGGTGTCAAACGAAGAATGTGAACGCTGCGTACTGGACGCAATCAGCGTAGGGTATCGCTCGATTGATACAGCGCAGTCATACGGCAATGAGGAAGCGGTCGGAAACGCTATTAACAAATGCGGGTTCCCCGTGAGGAGCTTTTTATTACAACAAAGGTGTGGATTACAAACGGCGGTTATGAGAAAGCAAGGAATCACTTGAGGAATCTTTGAGAAAACTGCAAACCGAGTATATTGACCTCGTTTTGATTCATCAGCCCTTTAACGATTACTACGGCACTTACCGTGCAATGGAAGAAGCCTATAAAGAGGGTTGGATTCGTGCAATCGGCGTTTCAAATTTCTATCCCGACAGACTGATTGATTTGTGTAGTTTCGTAGAGGTCAAACCTGCAATCAATCAAGTAGAAACGCATATTTTCCAGCAGCAGAAAACCGCCCACGAATATATGGAAAAATACGGCGTACAGCACGAATCTTGGGGTCCGTTTGCCGAGGGAAGAAACGATTTCTTTACCAATCCCGTGCTGAATGAAATCGGCAAAAGCACGGCAAAAGTGCAGCACAGGTCGCTCTGCGTTTCCTTTTGCAAAGCGATGTCGTGGTAATCCCGAAATCCACCCACAAGGAGCGTATGGAAGAAAATATCATGTCTTTTGATTTTGCTCTGGACGCAAGCGATATGAACGCTATCCGGGCATTGGATGAAAAAGAAAGCCTGTTTTTCTCTCACTATGATCCAGCGATTGCAGAGATGATGATAAAGCATCTAAGCTGTTTGGACTTGAGAAGCAGGATATATAAAGGCTGTAGAAGTGGTTCCTTACAAAAATGATGGTATATATGGTCTTTACACTCATAACAGTGGCGTTATAACGATGTTTGGAGTTGGAGGTAAGGATGGTAAGGCATTTATGACTAAGGTGGCAAAGGATATGAAGAAAAAAGGCGAATGGTCTACCGATTCTCCGCTACACGCTTATCGCCACGAATTGGGTCAAGTCATTCAAGAACATCTATCTGCAAACGATACAGATTATGGCAAGAAGCTTAAAATAATAACTGAGCTAAGGCATAGTGTTTTTAACGACTTGACAAAAATATCCGAGAGTGATACAATCAAAGAAAAAACAAGGCTGCTTTCAACTTACGGTATAAACGAATTTGATGAAATAGATGAGTTTATTTCCGAAGGTATTGCAGAGTGGCTGAACGGTAAGCCTAGACAAACGGCGAAAAAAATAGTTGACATTTTATTAGGAAGAAGTTGATAATTTTATGCTGGTTGATTATCCTTATGAATGGAGAAATTATATGGTAAGAGGCAAAATCCGAACGTTTTGTTCTGATACACCCAAAGAAATAGTTGATAAAGCTAAGATTATCAACGAACACTTGTCGGAACATAATGTAAAACCATACTTTTACTTTGAGGATGAAGAAACATAAAGAAATTAAACACTTCGGGGGTGTTTTATTAGTGTCTA
>OKWC01000250.1_pt1 | contig 11292 bp, 14 predicted proteins | sample 1606971 | NCBI WGS metagenome assembly OKWC01 (sample SAMN04414076, study PRJEB24778) | human gut metagenome | material: faecal | host: Homo sapiens
GGTTTACCGACAGCGCCCGGGCAGCACACCGGTCAGAATCGCCAGCGCATTGGAGGAAGCCGAGACCTGCTGCTCCAATGCCGGAATCAGGCTCTGAGTGGTTTCCACCGCATAGTGGGCCTGATTGAGGGCTATGTCGTCAGTCAGACCGGCACGATATTTTTCGGCAACCAATCCGGCAATGTCGCGCTGCAGCTTTAAATTTTCGCGGGAAATACGCAGCTGCTCCTGCGCCGTACGCAGACCGATATAAGTATCGGCAATTTCGGCAACCAGCGTCACGCGGACATTATCCAAGTCTGCCGCGGCGGCTTTGAACAAAGCCTGCGCCGCTTCACTCTGCCGACGGCCGCCGCCCCAGATGTCCAGTTCCCAACTGGCATCAAGGCCGGCCTGATAATAGTTGTTTTTCAATTCGTAGCCGATATTTTTGCCGGGTTTGTCATATTTATAGGCTCCGGAAGCGTTCAGAACCGGCAGATAACCGGCCCTGGCTATGTTCAAACCGGCACGGGCCTCCCGCAGGCGCCGAACGGCGGCCGCAACGTTCGGACTGTCGCGCAGGCCGCAGGCAATCAGATAATTGAGCGTCTGGTCGTTAAACTGCCGGTACCAGTCGGAAGGAATAATTCTCCCTGCCGTGTTGTTAAGCTCCAACGATGCGGCAATCTGCTTTTCAGGCAAAAATCCGGGCGCCCGGTAATCAGGGCCGACGGTACAGGAAGCCAATATAAAAGCCGAGAACAGAAACAGATTATTTTTCTCATTTTTTTTTGCCTCCGTTTTTGCGGCCGTTTTTCTTCGCCGCGTTTTCGCCCGGAGCCGGAACCTTCGGTTCCAGCCTGATACCGAGCGGGTTGCCGCGGGCCTTTGGTTTCGACTTGGATTTCAGCTTCATACGTCCGTGCCCTGCCCATTCCTTAATGCTTTCAAACAGGGCAAACAGCGCCGGAATAAAAATGATGCCGATAAAAGTCGCCGCAATCATACCGTAGAAAACCGAGGTGCCGATGGCAATCTGGCTGGACGCGCCGGCTCCGGTGGCGACAATCATCGGAAAAACGCCCAAAATAAAAGTCAGTGCCGTCATCAGCACGGCGCGGAACCTTTCGCCGGCACCTTTTTTGGCCGCATCGAGAATCGTATCGCCGTCATCGCGGTAAGCCTTGGTAAACTCAACAATCAAAATTGCGTTTTTTGCCGCCAAACCGATCAGCATAATCAGTCCGAGCTGTGCGTAAATGCTCAGTGCCTGCCCCATCAGATGCAGGCCGACAACGGCGCCGAGAATGGCAAATACGGTCGAAAACATGACGGCAAAAGCCAGCATCCAGCTTTCGTACAACGCCACCAGAAACAGATAGCAGAAAACCAGCGCCAGAACAATCAGAAACGCAGCGAGCCCGGCGGCTTCAACTTCCTGCAGGCTGAGGCCGGTCCAGGCAATCGAAAATCCCTTGGGCAGCACTTCGGCAGCCATGGCGCGAATGCCGTCAATCGCAGTGCCGGTGCTGACGCCGGTTTTGCTCTGTGCCGTAATTCGAGGCATCTGTATATTGGTTGTAACGGTAAATGATTTTCGGCGAATCGTGGTTTGACGTCGGCAAAACTCTTTACCTTAATCAGGGTTCCCGTTTTTGAGGAACATAAAGATTCTCACGTCCTGCACACTGCGGCGGTAAGCAAAGTCCGCCTGAACAATTACCTTGTTAATCTGGCCGCTGAGCGTGATGTTGTTGACATAGCGCGAGCCGAGATTGTTCTGCAGCGCTTCAAAAAGATTGGAAACCGGAATATCATATGCCTCCAGCTTGGTACGGTCAATGTCCAGATAAATATGCGGCGTATCGGCCGTAAAGGTGGAAAAGGCATAAGACAAATCCGGAGAGGAATTCAGGCGTCCGAGAAACTCGCCCATGACCCGATATAAGTCCGACGGGGTAAAAGCGGCATTGGTTGCCAGAAGTTCCAGCGACAAACCGCTGCTTTTGCCAATGCCGGGAATGGACGGCGGCGCAAAGAAGTTGACCTCGGCGCCGGGCGTCTGACCGAACTCTTCCGTCAATTTTTCGGTAATTGCCTCAATGGAGAGGTTTTTAGAGGTGCGCTTTGCCCATTCCTCCAGACCGACAACGCCGAATGCAACATTTTCGCCTCCGCCGCCGAGCATGGAGTAACCGGCAACGGTAATAAAATAACTGACACCGTCGATTTTCATAGCCCTTTCGGCAATGTCCGCCATTACCCCGTTGGTTTTATTGATACTCGAAGTATCGCTCAGCTGAACGTTGGCAAAGATAATGCCTGATCTTCTTCCGGCAGAAACGAAGTCGGCGTTGCCAGAAATCCGAGACCTATGACGGCAATGGTTCCGAGCGTAACCAAAGCCGTCGTTTTCAGCCGGCTTGAGAAAAAGCCGACAGTATTCAGGTAGTGGCTTTTGAAAAAATCTATGGTTTCGTCAAACCATTTGAAAAAACCATGAGGTTCGGTTTCGCGGTCACCGCGAAGAAAAATGGCACGAAAGCAGACGGGCGTGAGCGTGAGGGCATTGAATGCCGAAAAGACAACGGCGGTAGCAATGGTAACGGCAAACTGCTGATAAATTTTGCCGGTAATACCGGCCATAAGGCCGACTGGGATAAAAATGGAAAGCAGCACGAAAGTGGTGGCAACAATGGCACTGGCAATCTGCTGCATCGCCTTGACCGAGGCTGAATGCGCATCCATATTCTCATAGACCATCAGATACTGCACGCGCTCGACGACGATAATCGCGTCGTCGACAACCAGACCGATGGCAAGAATCATCGCAAAAAGAGTCAGAATATTGATGTCAAAGCCCAGCAGATAGATGACAGCAAAGGTGGCAATCAGCGAAACCGGAATGGTAATCAGCGGTATCAGCGTGGTCTTGAACTTTTGCAAAAAGACGTATGTTACAAGAACGACCAGCGAAAAGGTTATGACCAGCGTTTCGACAATGCTGGCAATCGAGGCGCGGACATAATCGGTTGAATCGTAGGCAACACGGAACTCCATGTCGTCGGGAAAACCTTTGCTGAGTTCTTCAATCTCGGCACGAACGCGTTTCATGATGTCCAGCGAATTGGAGTTCGGGGTCTGGCTGAGGCCGATGGATGACCGCCGGCGCGTTGTCAAAATGCGCGTTCATGTTGTAGTTGTCGGCACCCAATTCAATCCGCGCGACATCGCTGAGGCGGACGATACCGCCGTCCTTATCGGTCGTAACGACTATGTTTTCAAAATCCCGGACGTCGTTAAGCAGCCCCTTAGCGGTCAGAGACAGAACCAACGCCGTATCTCGGTCGCTCGGCGCGGCGCCGATTTGGCCGACCGATGCCTGAATATTCTGCGAGGAAATAGCGTTGACAATATCCGTACTGCTCAGGCCCAGCGAAGAAAGCCGGTCGCTGTTGAGCCAAACGCGCATGCTGTACTGCGGTCCGTAGACGGAAACGTCACCGACGCCGTCAACACGGGCCAGCGGATTTTGAATGTTGGTATAGGCGAAGTTGCTGAGGTAAAGGTCATTATAGGTGTTGTTCGGCGAACGCAGCACCAGCAGGCCCAGAATGTTGGACATCTGGGTCTTGACGTCAATGCCTTCCTGCTGCACCAGCGCCGGCAGCTGCGACATAACCTGCGATAAACGGTTTTGAACCTTAACCTGCGCAATATCCGGATCGGTGCTGACGTCAAAGGTAATGGTCAGACTGTATGAACCGTTGTCATCGGAAGAAGAAGACATGTAAAGCATGTTTTCCACACCGTTAATCTGGTTTTCAATCGGCACGGCCACCGTGTCAACCAAAACCTGCGCACTGGCACCGGGATAAGTGGTGGAAACGACAATCTGCGGCGGCGTAATCTGCGGGTACTGGGAAACCGGCAGCACCGCTATCGCCAGCAGGCCGAGCAGAATCATTATGACGGAGATGACGCCGGCAAAACGGGGACGGTCGATAAAATATTCGGAAAACATTATTTACCCTCCTGCCCGGCAGCGGAAACAACCCTGATTTTCTGATCTTTGCGAATGGTGCCGACCTTATCCAGAACAATGCGGTCGCCTTTTTGGAAACCGTTGCGCACCAGATAATCGCTGCCGACCGACGCAACGATGTCAATCCTGACCTTGTCAAGGCGGTTGCCGTTGACGACATAGACATAGCTGCCGTCCGGCGCCAGCGTGACCAGACTCTGCCTTATCAGGATGCCGTCCGTATATTTTCTTTCAACCAGCACGTCAACATAGGCATTGGCAATCAGAGTTTTGTCCGCATTGGCAAAATCGGCGTAAACGGCGATGGAGTTGGTACTGCGATTGATCTGGTTGTCGGCGAAACGATAAGTGCCCGGCTGTTCGAAAATGCGGCCGTCAGCCAGGCGGAGCCGGATTTTTTCGCCGCAAAAAGGCCTCCCTTGCCGATTTCTTCCAGATAATCCTTGTCGGTTATCGAAAACACGACCCGTATCGGATTATACTGGATAATGCTCAACAACGGCTGCCCGGACGGCGAAACATAATCGCCCTTCGTCAGCGAAACGTTGCCGACAATCCCCGATATGGGCGCCTGAATAACCGTATAGTCATAGTTGACTTTTGCCAGTTCATAGTCGGCTTTGGCGGCGGCCAGCTGCGCCTCGGCCGACAAATAAGATGCCTTGGCGTTGTCGACTTCGGTTTTGGACACCGCCCGGGCGCCGGCGCTGCGGATGCGGCGGTAATAGACCTGCGCATTGTTGAAATTGGCCTGTGCTTCCAGAACCTGCGCCGCGGCGGCATCCATCCGCGCCTTATATTCATTCTGCCTTATGACAATCAGAGTGTCGCCGGCGGCAACTTCCTGCCCGCCTTCAACATAAATGTCTTCGAGAAAACCGCTGATATAGGGAATGACGTCAACGTCGCTAATCGGAGTCACATAACCGATATAGGTCTTCTCAACCGTTACGTCCTGAGGCTGCAACGGCGCGGTGTGCAGCACCAGTTCGCCGCCGTTTTCCGGCGAAGCTTTGTCTGAGGGGCCGGGTTTAAGGTAGAAATAGCCGATTAACAGCGCGACAACCAGCAAAACCGGCAGCAAAACGCCGTAAGTTTTCTTTTCTTCCCCGTATTCCATTTTTTTACAACCCCTCAACTTTATGTTTAAGCTCAAAGTTTAAATAAGCGGCAATCATGCGCTTTCAAGAAGCCGGGGCGTATTTTTGTAAGCAGTTCCGACGTGGGGATAAACTGTGGGATTTTGAAGATTTTTCTTTGCGGAAAGCAAAAATAATAGTAAAGTCAGGATTAATTGTCTGCCGCGGCTGTCCGGCCGCTGCATTTGGTTATGTTTTGAGAGGATGATTTACGGAAAATGGTCAAAGGTAAAGAAAACAAACCGGTTGTTCTGCAGGTTCTGCCCGAACTGGAAATGGGGGGCGTCGAAATCGGCACGGTCGAAATCGCCGGGGGCATGCAGAAACACGGCATTACGAACTTTGTCGCCTCGCAGGGCGGCCGACTGGTTTATGACCTGGAAAAAATCAGGGTCGGGCATCTGACGCTGCCGCTGAAAACCAAAAACATTTTCAAAATGCGCAAAAACGCCGACAAGCTGGCGCAGTTTATCAGGGAAAACGGCATCAACATCGTGCACGCCCGTTCGCGCGCACCGGCCTGGAGCGCCTATTGGGCGGCAAAGAAAGCCGGCGTCCATTACATGACCACGTTTCACGGCACTTACGGACTCGGCCCCTGGGGACTGAAAAAGCTTTATAACCGGGTCATGACCTACGGCGAGCGCGTTATTGCCATTTCGGAGCATATCAAGCGCCATATTCTGGCCAATTACAAAATTTCGGAAGACAAAATCCGCCTGGTGCACCGCTGCGTCAATACCGAAAAAATTTTCGCCGGAAGCGGTTACGCCGGAAAGAATGATAAACACAGTGCGGGACTACAATATTCCAGACGACAAAAAAAGTTTTGCTGCTCGGCGGCCGGATTACCCGGTGGAAAGGGCAGCACCTGCTGATTGAGGCCTTGTCAAAGGTCAAAAATCAGAATTATTATTGTATTATTGCCGGCGACGAACAGGGCCGCGAGGAGTATGTCAAAGAGCTTAAGGGACTGATTGCCAAGTACGGTCTGGAAAACCGGGTGGCCATCTTCGGAAAAGTGCTGGACATGCCGGCGCTGATGATGGTTTCCAACGTCATCCTGTCGACGGCCATCGAACCGGAACCTTCGGCCGTATCGCCATTGAGGGACAGGCCATGGGCAAAATCGTCGTCGCGTCCAATCATGGCGGTTCGCTGGACAGCGTCATTGACGGCAAAACCGGACGCCTCTTTTACAACAATAACGCCGCTTCCTTAGCCGAAGCCATCGACTGGGCTCTGTCGCTCTCCGAAAGCGAGGAAGAAAAAATCGCCAAAGCGGCGGTCAAAAACGTAAAAGACAACTTCACAAAAGAAATTATGTGTGCTAAAACTATCAAGGTTTATGAGGAGCTTATGGCTTCGGATAAACCAAACGATTAATTTAACAAAAGGAAAATTTTAAAATGGTTGCGATAAAATTACCTGACGGTAGTATTTTAGAGATGGAAAGCGGGGTCAACGGATTTGACGTCGCAAACAAGATTAGCCCAAACCTGGCCAAAGCAGCTTTGGCCATTACCGTAAACGGCAAAACACAGGATTTAAGCACTCCCATCACTACCGACGCAACCGTGACCATTATCACCGGTAAGGATAAGGAAGGCCTTCACATCCTGCGCCATTCCTGCTCGCATGTCATGGCGCAGGCGGTCAAGGAGCTGTGGCCCGACGTTCAGGTTACCATCGGCCCGGCCATTGAAAACGGCTTTTATTACGACTTTGCGCGCAAAGAACCGTTTACGACCGAAGACTTTGAAAAAATCGAAGCTAAAATGCATGAAATCGTCAAACGCGACGAAAAGCTCGAACGTATCGTCATGCCGCGTAACGAGGCCATCAAATACTTCAAAGACATGGGTGAGCATTATAAGGCCGAAATTATTGAAGACCTGCCGGAAGACGAAACGATTTCGCTGTATCGTCAGGGAGCATTTACGGATCTCTGCCGCGGGCCGCACGTACCCTCCACCGGCAAAATCGGCGACGCCTTCAAACTGATGAAAGTCGCAGGCGCATACTGGCGCGGCGACTCTACCAAGGAAATGCTGCAGCGTATTTATGCAACGGCCTGGGCGGACAAAAAAGACCTCAAGGCTTATCTGGAAATGCTGGAAGAAGCCGAAAAACGCGACCATCGCAAACTCGGCCGCGAGATGGATCTGTTCCACTTTGAGCCTGAATATGCGCCGGGCGCGGTTTTCTGGCACGACAAAGGCTACAAGATTTACCGCAAGCTGATTGAGTATATGCGCAATCGCCAAGAGCATAACGGCTATATCGAAATTGCCACACCGCGTATTATGGACCGCGTTCTGTGGGAGATTTCCGGCCATTGGGACAAATACGGCGCGCACAACTACTCGGGCAAGACCGAAGACGAAAAACAGTTCTGCGTCAAGCCGATGAACTGTCCGGGCGGCCTGCTGGTTTACAAACAGGGCATTAAGTCTTACCGCGACCTGCCGCTGCGCGTGGCCGAGTTCGGTATGGTCAACCGCTATGAGGCTTCCGGTTCGCTGATGGGACTGATGCGCGTCCGCGAGTTTACGCAGGACGATGCGCACATTTTCTGCACGCCGGAACAGATGGAAGAAGAATGCGTCAAGACCATCAAACTGATTTTGGACATCTACAAAGACTTCGGCTTTGAAGACGCAAGATTTATCTGTCAACGCGTCCGGACAGCATTTACCGCATCGGTTCCGACGAAATCTGGGACATTTCGGAGAAAGCCCTGGCCAATGCTCTGGAACACAACGGCTACAAATATGAAATCAACGAAGGCGAAGGCGCGTTCTACGGTCCGAAGCTGGAATTTATTCTGCGCGACGCCATCGGCCGCGAATGGCAGTGCGGAACCGTTCAGATGGATATGAACCTGCCGCAGCGCTTTGACATTTCGTACATCGGCGAAGACGGCGAAAAACATCAGCCGGTTATGTTGCATCGCGCATTGTTCGGCTCAATTGAGCGTTTTCTCGGCATTCTGATTGAAAACCATGCCGGCAAGCTGCCCTTGTGGCTGTCGCCGGAACAGGTTGTGGTCTGCCCGATTGTCAGCGACATTGACGATTATGCCGAAGAAGTTGTCAAAAAGCTGCAAGAGGCGGGTTTGTATGCCAAATCGGATCTGCGCAACGAAAAAATCAACTACAAGGTACGCGAGCATTCGTTAGCCAAGGTTCCGGTTATTGCCGTTGTCGGCGCCAAAGAGAAAGAGAACGGTACGGTTACCGTCCGCCGTCTTGGTTCCGAAAAACAGGAAACGGTTAAACTTGACGATTTTGTCGCCGCTTTAGTCAAAGAGGCACAGATGCCGCATTTGCACGAATAAGTCACGGCAAAAACAAAAGCCCGCCGGAAACGGCGGGTTTCTTATATGCAATAAAAACTAAACAATATAAAAGTCAGCGCAACGACTTCAAAACATCGGACAAATCAACATTCAGACAGTCGGCAATCATCAACAACGTATACATTGCCGGTTTTTGTTTTAACCGCTCGATATACAATATAGAACTTTTACTCAGCCCGGTTTCCTGAGCTAATTTATACTGACTGATGCCCTGCTGAATGCGTTTTTTTCGCAAAACGCCAACAATTTCATCGCTTATGGTCTGTGCTTCTCTTTTATTCATAACAAGACTATAAATTAACTTGACATTCAGCCATAGCTCTTTATACTTACCTAAAAAAACAGTAAATAGAAATACGCATGATATTTACTTGCCAAAGCTGAAAATTTTGATTATTGTCAACGGAAGAATAGCCGCAGTAAGAGGCGGTTATCGAAGGGCTAGAGATAGTCCGGGCGTTTAGAACACGTCTAGTGATACACGACAGGGTTTGGATATAACTCTGAAACTTAATTGTGGTTTTTTCCGCAATTAGGACTATATCCCCGGTTGTAAAAGTCTTTTATGGCCGGGGAGGCCCTGAGGTAACGACGGGCAAGCCATTTTCGTGTATCATGGTTGTTCTACTCCCCGGCCACCTTTTCCAAGGTGGTTTTTCTTTAGCTCTCTTATATTACATTACGGAAAGGAGGGACTATGGAAAAAGAACTATCTTTCACCATCATCCACAACGACCAAGGCGAAGAAGGTTATCTGCTCACGCAAGACGACATGCGGCAGCTGCTTAAAGATTTCCGCCGGGAGGCGCAGCTGAGTTTCGAAGCCCTGGGCAAACTCTGCGATATCGACCCCGAAATTCTTCAGGATTATGAGGAAGGAATTTACAATTTGCGGCCGGAACTACCGGCTGATTCTTCACGTTTACGGTTTGCTGTTTGACGATTTCAAAGTCAAAAACTGATTTACGGCAAGAGCCCTTCCCAGGAGCTTTGTTTTCAAAACTCCATTATGGCGCCGGCGAACGTTACTGCAACAGCGTCAAAATCGCGCGACGGACATTTTCATCCTTGCGGCGGAAACCTCTAACCAGACAAAGTTCGGCGTCAGATACCAAAACTTTTTTCATCGACGCAGATGCCGGCAAAAAAATCGACCAGCGAGATATTCAACACGCTCAAAATCTTTAACAGCCGGGCGCAGGAAATACGATTAACGCCGGCCTCATATTTCTGCACCTGCTGAAATACGACGCCGATTTCGCGTGCCAGACGCTCCTGGCTGAAATTGTTCTGTTCGCGGAAGAAGCGCAGTCTTTTTCCCAGTTCGACATCTATTGCACCGACTTTTGGCATATAAGCCTCCTATATGTCATAAAAAAACCACCTGTAAAAGGTGGTCGGAGAGCTGAGAATCATATCTGTAGAAATGACATTTTAGCCTTTAAGACAAACATCTCTGTACATTCGCTAAAATCTCCCCGACCGGCAAGGGTTCGGGTCAGAAGACATAAGCTTTTTTTGCAAAAATTAAAGCTTACGAGGCTACTACAGATTAAGAGCTTCTCAGGGCTCCGCTTCTTTTACAAGAACCAGAAAGGCAGGAAAAGCCAACCTTTCCTGCTTTTCAAAATAAACGAAAATTTGCAGATTTGCAAACCGAAAAGACAATCGGTCACAGTTTTGTGGAAGAGGCCTTAAGCGCGGCCGCGGTTATTAACGTTTTTGAGATTTTCGTCAATATAACTGCGGATATCGCGGCCAAAAGTCTGTTTAATGTAAGAAGTCAGCGCCGAGGGCTGCTCGACATATTTTTCAGCTTCGGTCTGCGCCTGCAAAAGCTCTTCAATCTTCATGACTTTTGCCAGAGCGTCACGTTTTTCGGCCGCTTTGGGCGCACCGCGAACCGCCGCAATGTTAAACAGGACATGAGCGCGGTAAATGTCTTTCGGATAAGCGGTGCCCAGCGCCAGAATATCGCCGAGTTCGGTCATGGCATTGACATTGCCTGATTAACCGCCAAACGCAGAAACTTAACCGCATTGCCGTAGTTCTGCGTAATGCCGTGCCCATTCAAATACATTTCCGCCAAAACGTACTGCGCTTCCGAATATTCGGCATTGGCCGCCTCACGGATGAGTTTGACCGCTTTGCCGTAGTCCTGCGGGTAAATGAACCCTTTATAATAGGCATAGCCGAGCATAAACTTGGCGGTCGGATTGCCCTTGCCGGCAGCCTTCTTAAACAGTTCCATGGCGGCGCGGCTGTTTTTGCCGACGTTGGAACCGCTGAGATAAATAAAAGCCAGATTGACCGAAGCTTCAACATTGCCGAGTTTGGCCGCTTCGTCAAACAGAGTGGCGGCCTTCAAATAGTCTTTTTCGGTGCCGATACCGCTGTAATACAGGCTCCCGAGGTTGTTGATGGCCACATTGTCTTTCTGGGCCGCGGCCATCGAATAGTAGCGGAAAGCCTTGTCATAATCAATTTCAACGCCTTCTTCCCCATACAGATACATATATCCCAGAGTAAGCTGAGCATTAACGTCGCCCTCTTCCGCCTGCCGGGTTATGCGCTGCACAAAAGATTCCTTCTTTTCGTCCGGCCGGGCATAGACCTTTTTGCTTTCTTTCTTTTTGGAAAAGGAAAAGTTCATAAACGAGAAGATACCCTTGTCCTCTTCGTCTTCAGGTTTGGTTTCCGTCTCGGCGCCGCGGTCAATGTTCTTAACCGTATCGGTCAGGCTCAACTGGGGCCTGTCTTTTTTC
>OKWC01000251.1_pt1 | contig 11246 bp, 12 predicted proteins | sample 1606971 | NCBI WGS metagenome assembly OKWC01 (sample SAMN04414076, study PRJEB24778) | human gut metagenome | material: faecal | host: Homo sapiens
TGTTTCGAACAGCGCAAGCGGGTCGAAAAAGGGTGGTTTTCCCAAGCGGCCTGAAAAAAAGGAGCGGTAGTCCGTCGCTCCTTGTCGGAAGGTTTTCCTCCGCAGCCGTTACTGCCGAAGCTAATGGATGCTTTCGTGCGGGGAGGGTTTGCGGATGTTCCTTTTTTCTTGGCCTGAAGAATGACGATGATGACCGCCGTGATAATCAGTATCAGGCCCGAGGCACTGTCGAGGCCGAACTTCTCCCCGAAATGCAGCACCCCGACGAGTACTGCCGTCAGCGGCTCCATCGAACCGAGGATCGATGTCATCGTAGAACCGAATCTCCTTGATTGCTAGAACGAGCGTCAGGTTGGATACGACGGTCGGCACCAGGGCCAGTAACAGGAGGTTTGCCAGAGATGCCACTTGCCGGGCAGCGGAGCACCGGTCGTGGACAGAGCGTACACGAGGAAGAAGCAGGCGCTGAAAAGCAGGACATAAAAAGCCTGGATCATCGGATCGAGCCGGGAAATACGGCTTTTTTCACACCGACGATATAGATCGTGTAGGTCAGCACGGTCGCTCCCGCGAACCCGACGCCGACGATGGCACGGTCGCTCTGCGGACCGCCGATATCGCCCCACGAAAGCAGCGCCACACCCACCAGTGAGATGAGGATCGCAACCAGCAGCCAGACGGAATTTTTTTCGCGGAAAAACAGCGTCATCACGATCGCCACGCCCAGCGGGTATAGAAAGTTGATCGTCGTGGCCACACTGCTGGGAATGTAGGTGTAAGAACGCAACAGCCCGAGGGCCGTCACGGAATACATCGCACCCAGAAGCAACAGCGTGCCGGTTTGCGGCCACGTAATACGAAGCGGCCGCCGGGTCGCAAGGGCGATCAGCCCCATCATCGCGGCGGCCAGTCCGAAGCGGTAGAACAGGATCGCCGGGGAGGACATACCTCCTTGCAGCAGCGGAATCGAAAACAGCGGGATCAACCCGAACGTAGCCGACGAAACGACGGCATACAGCACACCTCGCAAATTATTCATAACAATCTATTTTCGGAATGCGCCCATCAACGCCGACGCAAATCTACGGAGTTTTTGGATAATTCTGCCCCGTATCGTATTTTTGACGGGAAATGGAGAAATTTTCGAAAATCATCGTTCTGACAATCATCGGATTGTCTGCAGCCGGCGCCCTTTACGTCTGTTGCTCCCACACGCTGTCGCATCCGGAGCCGGACAGCCGAAATCGACATACCTTCCAAGCCATCCCTCCCGGAGGTACGGCGTGCCCGGCTGGTCTTCGCCGGGGACCTGATGCAGCCATACGCCCCAGCTCACCGCAGCGCGTACGCCGGAAGGCGATTTCGATTTCAATGCCTCTTTCGACTGGGTGCGGGAGCGCTTCCGTGCGGCCGATGCAGCGATCGTCAATCTCGAAAACCACCCTTTCCGAATCCGGACCCTATACGGGTTACCCCTGCTTCCGCTCCCCTGCGGCTTTGGCCGAGGCACTCGACTCCCTGGGCGTGGACATTACCGTACTGGCCAACAACCACTGCTGCGACGGCGGATCGAAAGGCATCCGTACGACGATCCGGGAACTCGACCGGCACGGCATCGAACATACGGGCGTTTTTCTGGACAGCTCGGATTTCCGGGCGAGGCATCCGCTCCGTTTCGAAGCGGGCGGCATACGTTTCGCCCTGCTGAACTACACCTACGGTACGAACGGTCTTCCGGTCCCTTCCGGATTGTCGGTCAATCCCATCGACACGGTGCGGATCGCCGCGGACCTGGCGGCGGTCGAGCACGACGGCGTGGATTGCGTGATCGCCTGCATGCACTGGGGCAACGAATACGAACGTCGACCGAACAAGGTGCAGCGGCAGTTGGCCGGGTTTCTGCGAAGACACGGGGTCGATCTGATTGTCGGCAGCCACCCGCATGTCGTACAGCCTTACGAACAGGACAGTAACGGGATCGTACTCTATTCGCTCGGTAATTTCGTGTCCAACCAGCGGAAGCGTTTAAAGGGGCTTATAGCGCACAAGCGTGAGGAAATCGAAACTCAGCTTCAGAAGGTCATAGACGCTACCAAAGAGGTTTCGAAGCTCGAAAAGCTGGAGGAAAAACAGCTTGAGGAGTACAGATATGCCTCGCAGAAGGAGCAGGAGCAGATCATAGAGGAATTTGTGACAAACGGCTCCTCAAACGGAGGTAATACACCGTAAATTGTTGACATATAGTTCGGAATGTGGTACAATACAAGGTGGAAAGCTGTGCAATTTTCATAAATTTTAACGGTTCAAACCCGTTAAATATATAAAAAGTTGTTAAAAAGTATATATATTTTTGGCAATGAATAGCACTGAAAGGGGGTGAGATATGATGAATGGGGCAGCAGTATTGCCTGCCGTTGTTACACGTTTGCAGGCAATGCCGCCACAATCTCGGCAGGCAACGTACAAAAACGGCTCAGCAAGCGGTACTGCCGGAGGCTTCTCCGATACGCTCGGTGCTATGGTAACAAGCGGTCAGCAGTGCAATATGAACTCGGCCGTGAGAATGAACGCCGATAATAAGGCTGTTATGAACGGCGAGATATTAAGCGGGCTGAACGAGCTTGAGCAGAATGCACAGGAGCTGAAGGAACTGCTTAAAACAGCTGAGCTTGCAGGATATCTGCAAGGCGGTACGATGCAGTTTTACACCGATGTAATGCAGACGGACAACAGCGAGCTTATGCAGATCATGACCGGTCTTGAGATCAGCAGTCCGATAGGCGATGTGTTATCTGAAGAAGGCGCTTTCAGCGGACTTTCAGACGGGAATGACGTTAATATGGCTCTTGGTTTACAAAACGGAGAGATTTCCGCCGTAAATGATTTTGCGAGTGAAATTCAGATGAATAACGGCGACTCTGCGGATACAGTAAAACGGACGAACGTCAAAGCGGAAATCGCTTCAGACAGCATTGCCGGTGAAAATGCTGTGGCTGCAACGGCTGACAAATCAGACGCCTTTGCAAGCGTGGCTGTCGGAAATGCCGAAAAGTCTTCAGATGCGGATAATATACGATCTGAGGCGGATATGATTTCTACCGATAAAACCGACAATATCGGAAGTCGGGAAACAGCCGTTATAAAAGCAGACGGTGTAAAAGCAGATAGTTCTGAGGTTGTTAAGGCTGAATTTACGGTAACGTCATACGAAAAATACGGCGACAACAGCGTAAAGCAGAATATGCAGACGCAGGATGACAGCACGCAGAGAATGGCATTTGCCAAGAGGAACATCGAAAGCAAGAGCGACGAGCTGAGAGCGATAGCCAAAGGAAACGTGGTTACTAAGTCTGACAGCGACCTTGATGCAGAGCAGAAGGTTACCGACAAGAATGCGGTGAGCGATATGCTTGCAAAGGGCAGTGATGTATTTGCAAGAACAGAAAGCCGTTATGACGAAAACGGGCAGGAGGTCCGCACTCTCAGAGTACCGATAAGCGATATGGCTGAGTTTGTAAGCGAACACGCACCTAAGGCAAACGGCAGAAGCACGCTTACAGTTGTGCTTACACCCGAAACGTTGGGCAAAATCACGGTTCGTATGGCAAATGAGGGCGGAAAGCTCACAGTTGAGATACTGACGGAAACTCAGGCGGCGAAGGAGCTTTACAGGCAAAGTCACAGCAGCTTGCGTATGCGCTGAAGAATGACGATGTGGAGCTTACCTCGTACAAGGTGGAAACCTCGCAGGCGGAACTTTTTCCAGAGAGATTTTGACGGCAGCAGTAAGAACCCTTACAGACAGCAGTCGCACGGTCAGCAGAAGAATGACACGGATGACTTTGAGGAGCTGTTGGGGGAGATTCAGACGATGGACTGATTTTTATCGGTCGGACTGACATGAAAGGATAACAGATGGCAGACATTTCAAGTCTTCAGAGTGTACAGTCAAATCACGAAAAGTATAAGGACCTTTTCAAGAATTCGGGCAAGAACGATACGATAAGCACAGATACGTTCTTCAGTCTGCTTATGGCGGAAATGAGCAACCAGGATCCGCTTGAGCCTACGTCCAATACTGAGTTCGTGTCGCAGATGGCACAGTTCACGGCATTACAGGCACAGCAGGACAATCTGAAGTACAGTATGTCAAACTATGCGGCAGGTCTTGTAGGCAAGACGCTTACAATGAATGCGCAGAGCGACGACGGAACGCTTTTATCGGGCGTATGCACCGGAGTAAGCATCAGCGGAAGCGATGTGAAGGTAGTAGTTGACGGCAAGCAGTACGATTTATCGGCGGTAAAGGCGATAAGCGATACGGTAAGCAAGGGTACGTTACACACGATGACCGAGGCACTGGGATATGTGGGCAAGGAAGTAACGGTAAAGGTACTCGGCGACGACGGCAAATTCTACTATGCAAAGGGCAAGGTCGAGTCGGCAGAAATGCAGGACGGCGACGCAAAGATAGTGATAGACAATTATCTCTACTCTATTGACGAGATAGTACACGTCAGCGAGGGTACGGGAAGTACGGCTGACAAGAACACGGGAGCTCCGGCAGGAGCACCGGGGCAACAAGTAAATAAAAAGGCGGCAGTGTTATGTTGATAAATGAACTCAAGCTGCGGAATCTGCAGATTTCGACAGGCAACGTTAACACCGCAAAAGCAGGGAATGCTGAAAAGGCCGCACAACAGTCGGGAGGAACATTTGCAGAAGCTCTGCAAAGCGAGCTTGATGCAAGAAACTCGGCGGTAGGCTTTTCGAAACACGCAATGAAGCGTATAGAAAGCAGAAATATCGAGATACTTGACTCGGATATGCTGCAAAGACTTAATGACGGCATTGAGATAGCCGCAGAAAAGGGCAGTAACGAAACACTGGTACTCGTAGACAGGACTGCTTTTGTGGTAAGTGTGAAAAACCGCACGGTGATCACAACTATGTCACAGGAAGATTTAAAAGGAAATATTTTTACGAACATCGACTCGACCGTAATTATGTAATACCGGACCGAAAGGAAGTATTCCTTACCCCGAATGACAGACGGGTAAGAGCGGTCGGCACGATGGAGAAAGGAACAGATCATGGTTAGATCTTTATTCTCGGGCGTGTCAGGATTAAAGACACATCAGCAGAAGATGGACGTTATAGGTAACAACATTGCAAACGTCAACACTACAGGCTTCAAGACAAGCGTAACTACCTTCCAGGAGGTATATTACCAGACTAAGAAGAACGGCTCGGCAGGTACTTCTATGCAGGGCGGTGTAAATCCCTCTCAGGTAGGTTACGGCACTAAGCTGGGCGCTATCGGACAGGTAATGGGACAGTCGGGCTTCACATATTCCGACAGCGTTTATGACTGTGCTTTATCGGGCGACGGATTTTTTCAGGTAATGGACGAAGCCGGCAACATCTTCTACTCAAGAGCAGGCGTCTTCAACGTTGATAACGCAGGTAACCTTGTTGACTCAAACGGTAATATGGTACTCGGCGTAAGCGGTGACGCAACAGGCGTTGACGCATCGTCTAACAGAATTACATTCGTAGTTCCCGAAGTTCTCGACAACGAAGCCAGCTACTCAAAGACAATTACATACAAGGGCGGTACATATCCGCTTACAGTATCGGCAGATACAGCGACACCTGACGGCAACATATCTGTAGGATTTACCGTAGGTGAGAGCGATTACGCTTATATGAGCGGAAACAAGCTCGTTGTACAGCTGAACGAAAAGAATGATTATACAAACCTCAACGATCTTGAGGACGCTGTGACCCGTGCTTGCGAAAACGGCGGTGTAAGCATTGAGGGCGTACTTCCGCTCCATTTTGAGCTTGATACGGTGCCTCCTGCGGCAGATATTCCTGCAACGACAGCTACAAACACAATGAAGCTGGACGACGGAACAACAAAGGCTTCTCTTACATTTACGACAGTAAACGCAGGAGAATACGCAAACAACTACACGATAAACTTAAGATATTCAAAGAATGCCGCAGACACAACGGCAAAGTGGTCGGACAACGGTCTTACGATAAGCGTTTGCCCCGGTGCTACGGTAGCCGACATACAGGCGGCTGTAGACAAGGCGGCAGGCAGTAACGAAAAGTATCAGCTTAAGGTTACAAGTACGGACTGGGACGCTGCGAACGGCGCACTTGAAACGCTTCTTGCCACAGACGGCAAGGTAGGTCTTGCAGGCGGCTCGAACAACTTCTTCTCTGATATGGTCCAGCTTCTGGGCAATATCAAGATGACAGACGGACGTGTTGCGGCTACGCAGACGGTAAAGGATCTTGACAGCGTATATATCAACGAGGACGGCACTATTTACGGTGTACACAGCGTACACGGTATCATAATGCTCGGCAGAATTGATATTGTTACATTTGATAACCCCAACGGTCTTGAGCAGGTGGGAAGCTCCTACTGGAGAGAAACTCTTTCATCGGGTCAGCCTCAGGTAAACATTGCAGGCGAAAACGGTTCTGCTTCTGTAGTATCGGGTGCGCTCGAAATGTCTAACGTTGACTTGTCGCAGGAATTCTCCGATATGATCATCACGCAGAGAGGCTTCCAGGCAAACTCAAGAATCATCACCACTTCGGACACGATGCTCGAAGAAATAGTAAACCTCAAGCGCTAATGCCCGTGGGGCATAGCAAATTCCGCCGTTGAAAATGTTGCAATTTAGCGACGGATAGCGAAACGGCGGGGTTTCGTTGTTGATGTAAATTACGACTTTGGTTTCATTGCAAAGCTATAAGAAAAATTAATATCATCGAAAATTTTTTGTAGGGGAGGGGCTTGCCCCTCCCGATAAGGAATTTCTTTTTCAAAAATGATATTAAAAATGTATAGTTAATTTTGCAAGAGTGGTAGTGCTAAGCTAAGGTTGTGCTACTTTTGCAAGGTTTGTGAAGCCGGTAAGGTTTGATGCAACGGGAGGGGCGAGCCCCTCCCCTACGAAAAGTGGAAAATGTTGGTTGCGTTTTTTCAGAACGTGAAGCCAAACAAGCGCATACAGACCCACACCCTACGAAAAATCGGAAAAGCTGTTCTGTGTTTACAGGCAGACAAACCGACAAATTGTTCAAAAGCCAAGAGTTTGGCGAAAATTGCAGGTTTCTGCGATATAAATCCAAGTTTATAAGGGCAGGCGGAGCATCAGCTCCGCCGGAATGCCCGTTATATTATGCCTGAACGGTTATGATAAACGGCTGTATCTGCATATTCATACAGACGGAATCAATTACAGTGCGGACAATACCGCAAAGGAAGGAAATATATGATAATACTTACAAAGCTCAACGGGGAAAAGTTTATGCTTAATCCCGATCTTATCGAAATAGTAACGGAAAATCCCGACACGGTAATTACCACGAGTACGGGACATTCATACATAGTTGAGCAGTCGATGAACGAGATACTTTCTCTCATCAAGGAATACAGGCTGTCTGTAAGACGTCAGCGTCTCGAGCGAAGCATATAAATTGTGAATATTACAGCCGTTGGCTGTGCTATATAAACCCTTACAGGAGGAAATTATTTTGAATATTACGATCATCATAGGCTGGATAGTATCATTCGGTCTGGTTACATTCGGTATATTTAACGGCGGTCAGATTGACTGGTTTATAGATGTACCTTCGCTCGCTATCACAGTCGGAGGTACTATAGGCTGTCTTTTCGCCTCGTTCCCGCTCTCATACCTTAAAAATCTGCCGAAATATCTGAAGCTGGCGTTGTTCCCTAAAAAATTCAATCCGCAAAGCTACATAGAACAGATAGTTGAATTTGCAAAGATTGCCAGAACAAAAGGTCTTATCTCGCTTGAAGACAGTGCGAACAAGTGTGAGGATCCGTTCCTCAAGGAAAGCCTTATGCTGATAGTAGACGCAAACGACCTTGATAAAGTAAAAAGTATGCTTGACGACGCAATAGACTTTATGTGTGAGCGTCACGAAAGAGGCAGACTTTTCTTTGAAAAAGGTATGTCTGTATTCCCCGCATTCGGAATGTTGGGTACTCTTGTCGGCCTTGTAAATATGCTTAAGGGTATGGGTGCAGACTCAAGCAACCTGTCAAACGGTATGGCGGTTGCGCTTATCACGACCTTCTACGGCTCGCTGTTCTCAAACGTATTGTTTGCGCCGATCGCGTCATCGCTGAAGAACAGTCACGAGCAGGAGCTTCTTTGTATGCAGATAATCGAAGAAGGCGTGCTGTCGATTGCGGCAGGCTCAAACCCCAGACTTATTCAGGAAAAGCTCGAATTTATGCTTGCACAGACTGATATAAAGAAGAAGGGCAGCAAGTAACAATATCCGCCTGTTTCCGACAGGACTGGAAATACGGCTGAAGCAAAAGGAATTTAGTATTGAAATAATCGCTGAAATGTGATACAATATATTGGTTAAGCGTCAGAAGAAAGGCGGTGGAGAAAAAATGGCGAAAAGAAGAGCCGAAAGCGGCGAAGAAAAAGGTAACTGGCTTGATACCTATGCTGATATGGTTACGCTTCTGTTGTGCTTTTTCGTATTGCTGTACTCTGCATCATCGGTAGACGAAACGAAATGGCAGTACATATATCAATCCTTTACGTCAAGCGGAAGCTATATAAACCCATTCGTAATGGACGAACAGCCGAAGAATAACGCTGCCGATACAAACGGTAATGCCGAAGCTCCTCCGAACACTCAGAACGGCGGTACTACAAGCGAACAGACAGAGGGACTTCCCTCCGACTTCAATCAGCTTTACAGCTTCTTAAAGACAACAACGGATAAAAACGATCTTGGGCAGTATGTGTATATTGAGCAGACCCCGACAAGAATCTTTATCCGGTTCAACAATACGATAATGTTTGACGGCAACAGTGCGGTGCTGAAGGAAGAAGGCAAGCAGGTACTCAACAAGTTCATGCCCGGTATAAAGGCGGTCAACAAGTATATAAAAATCCTGCTCGGTTTCGGGTCATACCGCAAAGGCGGTATCGGATGTCAACGACTGGGATCTGTCGGCGGCAAGAGCGTCAAGCGTTGTAAAATATATGGACTACAACCGCTGTGTTGACAGCGAGAAGTTCACTGTAGAGGGAAAAGCGTGCTATACGCCTATTGCCGACAACTCAACGGCTGAGGGCAGAGCGGCGAACAGACGTGTAGAGATTATGATAGTGAGAGCGCAGCTTGACACTACCTCACAGGCTGTCATAGACGATATTCTGAAATACGAATACAGGCTGAACGGTGCGAACACAGATCCTTATGAACGCAACGACAGCAACAGCTCGGACGTCAACAGTGACGTTGTAAACGAAATAATCGACAATATGGAAAGCAAGTATGACAGCAACTCGGGCGACGGCAACAACAGCACAAATGCCGCAGGACCGAAATATGAGCCGTCATATACGGGCATTCCTACAGATATACTGACATCGGCACCGACCGAAACGTCAGAATAAGAGAAAAACAGAAAGGGGGGCGAATTTTTGGCTGATACCCTTACGCAAGAACAAATAGACGCAATGCTGTCAAGCGTACTTTCGGGCGGAGATACCGCATCGCTTGACACGCACGAAGAAAAGGAAGAAATCAAGGAGTATGACTTCCGTACTCCGAAGAAGTTCACTAAGGAACAGATAAAGATACTTGAGAGGATATTCGAGAATTATTCAAGGCATCTTTCATCTTACATAACGGGTCTGTTAAGGCTGTACTGCAAGGTTTCGCTTGCAAGTATAGAGGAACAGAAGTATTTTGAGTTCAGCAACGCTCTTCCGGATTATACGATAATGGGTATTGTCGATCTCGGCATAGAGGACGATGATATTGAGGAAAGCAATGCAGTTTTACAGCTGTCTAACTCGCTCACCTTTACAATGATCGACCGTATGCTCGGCGGCAGAGGAACATATCAGGATACCGACAGAGATTTTACGGAAATAGAGATAAACGTAATGCGTGGCATTGTTGAACGCTTTACCTCGCTTATGTCGCAGGCGTGGGACGGATATGTTGATACCAATCCGAAGCTGGAATCAATAGAAACAAACTCAAGGGTAATATCCGCCGCAGACGCCGACGAAACAATGATTATCGTTGCGATGGAGGTAACGGTAAACGATTCAAAATCCATAGTGTCGTTCTGTATGTCGGCAATTACTATGGATCAGATAATGAAGAAATTCTCGGCTAAGTTCAGCTCGGGCAAAAGGGCAGGAAGTCCCACTAAGGAAACGGAGCGTAAGGAAAACCTTATGTCAACGCTTTCGCAGTCGGAGCTTACTGTTACGGCGGTGCTTGACGATACAATGCTCACGCTCCGTGACGTTCTGAATCTGCAGGTAAATGACATAATACCGCTGAACAAGCCGATTACCGACAACGTACAGCTTAAAGTGGGAAGCACCTGCTGGTTTGACGGAAAGCTCGGTACACTGAACGGAAAGAAAGCGTTCAGGATTGATAATATACTAAAGAATTGAGGTAAGGCAAATGGGAAAACTGACCACTCTGTCGGAGTTGCAGCTTGACGCTATCGGCGAGATAATGAATATCAGTATGGGAAGTGCGGCTACCGCAGTTTCCGAGTTGCTCAACGCCAAAGTGTGGATCACTACGCCGAAGGTAACCGTAGTTCAGGCATCAGAGCTTAACTACGACAGACTTGAACCTGCGATATGCGTAAAGATCGAGTACATAAAAGGGCTTTCCGGATCAAACCTGATGATCTTAAAGCAGGACGATGTACAGCTGATACTTAATCAGCTTATGGGCAAACCGCCCGTTATATCTCCTGATTTTGAGTTTGATGAGCTGAACATCAGTGCGGTAAGCGAAGTAATGAATCAGATGATGGGAGCTTCTTCGACGGCTCTATCGGAATTTCTGGGTATGGGTATTGATATATCGACACCTACTCCGTACATTCTCAGCGAGATAAATATTGCCGACCTGCAGAATTATGAGCAGACGGATAAGGTTGCCGCTATCAATTTTGACCTTACCATTGACGGTGTTATAAAATCGGAATTTATATCGGTGCTTGATATAGATCTTGCGGCAACGCTTGCCGACAAATGATCGGCGGTGCGACATCTCCAGAACCGATCGTGACAGAACCTGCACCTGCTCCGGCACCTCAGCCTGTTCCGCAGGCAGAACCTGTTCAGCAGGCGGCTCCTGTACCGCAAGCGGCACCTGTTCAGCAGGCGGTACCTGTTCAG
>OKWC01000253.1_pt1 | contig 11229 bp, 10 predicted proteins | sample 1606971 | NCBI WGS metagenome assembly OKWC01 (sample SAMN04414076, study PRJEB24778) | human gut metagenome | material: faecal | host: Homo sapiens
CTTGAATTTATTGACATTAAAAAATAAAACATGATATTCTATTAAAAGATAAATGCAATTATTTTGTATCAGAGGTTTAAATTTCTGGGAGATGTTATTTTTGATAAGAAAGAATTTTGCTTGGCTTGTAATCGTCACGGCAACATTGATAGTTATACTGTCCGCTTATACTTACAATGCCATTTCATCGAAGCTTATCTTCAAAGAAAGCGCCACTCACCTTAACGAAATATATTCTCAGGTCGGCAATTCGCTAAGCAATCTGTTAAGCGAAAACTGGAATGCTATGGATATGTGGATACCTTATCTTGAAGACACCGATGACGATAAGAAAATAAGGACTTACATCGAAAACATCAGACGTATCGGTGCATTCACGGATTTTTACTTTCTTGATAAGGACGGAAGCTATTGTACGGTTGACGGTAATACCGGCAGGATGGATCTCGGACGGAATATGAGAATTCTTATGGAGGAGGGCAAAACGTTTGTATCCGATACCGCTCTTATTGACAGGTCGGAGCTTATCGTGTTCGCTGTTCCCTGCCCCGAAAACAAGTACGGCGAATTTTCATATTCCGCTATAGCAATCAGCTTTAACAACGATGACATCATATCCTTGCTAAGCTCAAACACATTCAATAATATGGCTACAAATTACATAGTTTATCCTAACGGAAGGGTTGTAGTAAACAATAAGGGCGAACACGGCGATGAATTAAGCAACTTCTGGCGGATGCTTGCAGACAGCTCGGATAATCTGTCGCAGGATAACATTCAGCCTTATATTGCCGAAATATGCTATAACGAATCAGGGGTAAACAGGATTACGCTCGGCGGTAAAGCATATTATCTGGCATATCACAGCATAGGCTTCAAGGACTGGATACTTATCGGTATTGTTCCGTGTTCTGTAGTAAACGAAAACATCAACCGCCTGCAGACTATAACAATGTCTGCAAGCGTCAGTGTGATAGCGCTTATCTGTACTCTGTCCGTTTTATATCTCATCCGTAAAAACTATCTCAACCTCAGAAAAAAGGACAGCGAGATAAAATACAGGGAAGAATTGTTTTCCGTGCTTTCAAATAACGTTGACGATATATTTCTTATGCTGAACACAGAGGATTTCTCTGTAGGATATGTCAGCCCCAACATAGAAAGAATACTCGGCATTTCTCAAAGCGAGGCTATGTCGGACGAAAGCGTAATAGAAAACTCGGCAGTGACGGATAAAGACGAGAATATCAGGGAAAATCTCATCCGTATGTCTGTCGGTGAGCGTAAAGAGTGGGAAAGAAAATATGTGCGAAGAAACAGCGGAAATACCTGCCTGTTTCATATAACCGCATTCAGAAACAAAATCGACGGAGAGGATAGATATATCCTCGTGCTGTCTGACCGCACCAAAGAACGCAAGACCAATCTTGCACTGCATAGTGCGGTAAGCGAAGCCAAAAAAGCAAACAATGCCAAAAAGCTCGTTCATCTCAGGCATTTCTCACGATATACGCACTCCTCTCAGCGCAATAATCGGTTTTGCTTCCCTCGCCGCAAATGAGGAAGGAAATTCTGCGGCGACAAAGGAATATATCAATAGATTATCACATCGGGAAATCAGCTTCTCGGTCTTATAAGTGATATTCTCGATATAAGCGTAATAGAAAGCGGCAGGCTGATATTCAATATCACCAACGTGGATCTGTCCCGCATGTTTTATGAGATAAGAACGGTAATAAGCAGCATTGCGGCTGAAAAGCAACATAATCTGACGATAAGTATGCACAATGTGACCCACGAGATTGTGCGTTGCGATAAGCACAGATTTGAACAGCTTATAATGAACTTCCTTTCAAATGCGATAAAATTCACACACAACGGCGGCAATATTTCTCTTACGCTTACAGAAACGGATGACGGCAAAAAGGGTGTTCCCGAATATGAGATAAGGGTCAGGGACAACGGCATAGGTATGAGCGAGGAGTTCACCAAAAAGATATTCGAGCCGTATGAACGTGAGATGACCGACAAAAATATAGGCGGAACGGGACTCGGTATGCCCATTTCAAAGAGAATAGTCGATGCCGCAGGCGGAAGCATAACGGTAAAAACGAAAAAAGGCGCAGGCACGGAGTTTATTATAAAGCTGCAGATTGAAGCCGTAAAGGGAACGGAAACCGTTATTCCGGCAACAGATGTCTGTCGGCGCTTATTATAAACAACAACCGCAGTCATTCGGCTCAGATAGCAGAAGCACTGGAAAAGCTGGGGATAACCTACTGTTCATACGATAAACAAGATGACAGCTTTACAGTGGACAAGCACTTTGATATTATCGTTTCCGACACAGACCGGGTAAATAAAATCGCAGAATATATCGGCAAAAACGACAGCGATATAACATACATAGTCACAACGGAAAATCAATCGGACTTGTCGCTTTCAAAGTATCCGGACGCAGTAAAAGGCGTATGTCTTATACCGCTTCTCACCTTTGATTTAAAACGCATATTATCGGAGCATTGCAAAGGATTTACAGACGATTTCAGCGATAATAATCCCGTTCATTGTGATGAGCTTGACAATTCGTCAAGGACGCTTAGCGGAAAATACATTCTTCTTGCCGAAGATATAGAAGTTAACGTTCAGATAGTAAAAGCGATGCTTGCCAAATATAACGTAAACATTGAGGTCGCAGCGAACGGCAGAAAGGCACTCGAAATGTTCTGCCGCAATCCCGATTATTACTATGATATTATCCTTATGGATCTGCAGATGCCGTTAATGGACGGCTTCGAGTGTGCGAAAGAAATAAGGAATATCCGCAGTGAATATGCAAAACAGTGCCGATAATCGCAATGACAGCAAGCGCATTCAGCGAAGATGTGAACAAGGCGCAGCAGTGCGGAATGACGGGCTTTCTTACAAAGCCGGTCAACAGTGATGAGCTTTCCCGTACACTGACGCAGGCAGTTCCCGAAGAAAACGTATAATTCATTCTTAACAAATCAGACGTATTTTCATATAATGTAATATCACAGCTGAAAGGCGGAAAATATGAAATACGAAAAAGAATTTACGGTTGCGCTCGCCGGCAATCCCAATGTCGGCAAAAGCACGGTTTTCAACGCTCTGACAGGGCTGAAGCAACATACGGGAAACTGGGTCGGAAAAACTGTCGGCAATGCCGCAGGCAGTTATACTTACAATAATAACAAATATCTGATAACCGACCTTCCCGGCACATATTCACTATGCGCTCATTCTGCGGAGGAAATAATAGCCTGCAGGCATATATGCTGAAAGCCCGATGTTACTGTTATCGTCTGCGATGCATCTTGTCTTGAACGAAATCTGAATCTTGTACTGCAGATAACCGAAATCACATCTAAAGCGGTGCTGTGCGTGAATATGATGGATGAAGCAGGCAAGAAGAACATAAAAACAGATATAACTAAGCTGTCACAGCAGCTTGGGATACCTGTAGCGGCAACATCGGCACGGAGCAAAAAAGGGCTGGATAAACTGATGCAGGCAATAGAAAGCGTTGCACTGAGCAAGGAAAGCAACGATATAACGCTTGTTTACACAAGCCGTATAGAAAACGCAATATCACAGCTTTTGCCGCTTACCGAAAAGATTGAAACAGACAGCAGGACAAAGCGTTTTATATGTCTTAAGCTTCTTCAGGGCGACAGCGATACGGTATACAGCCTGTGTAAAAAATACGGTACAGACGAAAATTATCTCAAAGCGCTTATATCCGTCGCAGACAGACTGACCGACCATAATTTTACCGATGAGATAATTTCCTGCATTTTTATAACCGCAGAAGGAATTGCGGCGGAATGCGTAAAACATAGTGCTGATAAAAAATGTGTCCGTGACAGGAAAATCGACAGGATACTTACCGGAAAACTTACGGGAATACCCATAATGCTGCTTATGCTGTTTATCATTTTATGGATAACAATAACAGGTGCGAATTACCCGTCCGCCTTACTTTCGGAGCTTTTCGGAAAGGCGGAATCACTGCTTTATAGCGCCTTATCGTCAATAGGTACTCCGGTAATGCTGAACAGCGTTCTCACCGAGGGGATATTCAGAGTGCTTGCGTGGGTGGTATCGGTAATGCTTCCTCCTATGGCGATATTCTTTCCGCTGTTCACCATACTTGAAGATTACGGAATACTACCCAGAATAGCGTTCAATCTTGACAAAGCGTTCAAAAAGGCGGGAGCGTGCGGTAAACAGGCTTTATGTCTGTGTATGAGTCTTGGCTGTAATGCTTGCGGAATAACGGGTGCAAGGATAATCGACAGTAAACGTGAACGGCTTATAGCGATCATAACTGCATCAATTATACCCTGCCAACGGAAAATTTCCGACTAATCATAAGCATTATCACTATGTTTGCTATCGGTGTGCCGGCTGTCTCAGGCTCGGATTTTTTGGCGGCGCTCCTGCTAAGTGCTGCTATAGCCGCCTCGGTTGCCGCTGTTATGCTGTCGTCACGTTTCCTGTCAAAGACATTACTAAAAGGAATGCCGTCATCGTTCACGCTTGAGCTTCCGCCATACAGAACACCGCAGTTTGCAAAGGTCCTTGTCAGAGCGTTTCTCGACAGGACGCTGTTTGTTCTCGGCAGAGCGGTAATTGTCGCTATCCCTGCAGGGCTTATTATATGGCTGATGGCAAATGTAACTGCAGGCGATGCTTCGCTGTTGTCACACTGCACCAAGTTTCTTGACCCGTTCGGCAGAATGATGGGACTTGACGGTGTTATATTGCTTGCGTTCATACTCGGCTTTCCTGCAAATGAGATAGTTGTACCTATTATCATAATGGCATACTCAGAAGGTACTGCACTTACCGAAATATCGGAGTTGTCCGCACTGAAGGATTTGTTTATATCTAACGGCTGGACTTCTGTAACAGCGATATGTATGGTGATATTTGTACTGTTCCACTTCCCTTGCTCGACATCCTGCATTAACGGTATATAAGGAAACAAAGAGCCTTAAATGGACAGCGGTTAGCTTTGCCCTGCCGACCGTTATCGGAATAGCACTTTGCATAGCGGTAAACGGTATATGCACATTATCGGCAGTAGCGTAAAAACGAAATACCCACGCAGAATTTATCACTGCGTGGGCATTTTCTTTACGCTGTTTACGACACGTTCTCCACATAATACTGTGCCTGAGCGTTGTACATTTCCGAATAAATACCGTTTTCGATTTTAACAAGCTCATCGTGCGTGCCGTACTCCTTTATCGTATCATCGGCAAATACGGCGATTTCATCGCAGAATTTACAGCTTGAAAGCCTATGGGATATGTAGATAGCGGTCTTGCCGCCGACAAGCTTGTTGAAGTGCTTGTATATCTCATATTCTGCTACAGGGTCGAGTGCCGCTGTAGGCTCGTCAAGTATTACTATCGGGCTGTCACGGTATAAAGCACGGCAGATAGCGGTTTTCTGCTGCTGACCGCCCGAAAGTTCAGTGCCGTTTTCATCATAGCTTTTGAATATTGTCGTGTCGAGCTTGTTTTCAAGCTTCATCGCATCTTCATATAAGCCTGCCATTTTGAGCGTCTTTATCAGCTTTTCCTCGTCCTCCTGCTCGTCAAGTATTATGTTCTCCTTAAGGCTGAAAGCAAACAGTGCGAAATCCTGGAACACCACCGAGAACAGCTTTCTGTACTCGCTGTCCGAGTAATCCTTGATATTGATATTATCTATCAGTATCTCACCGTCTGTTACATCATACATTCGGCAAAGCAGTTTTATAAAACGTTGTCTTTCCCGCACCGTTAAGTCCGACTACAGACAGATGCTCGCCTTGTTTAATAGTGATATTGATATTTCTGAGGACATAATTTTCACTTCTCGGATATTTGAAGCTTACATTTCTGAACTCAATAACGTGTTCGCCGTCAGAAACAGGCTTATCGCCCTTTGTCATTCTGTCGGAAATTGCATCAAATTTCAGATATTCGTATGCGTAACCGCACGCCTTTACCGTAGCCGCAATGTTGTCTACAATGCTATACAGCCCCCAGTAGAGCGTTGACGCCGATGAAACGCACATTGTAAAATCACCTAATGTAATCGCTCCCGTCAGTGCCTTAAAGCCTATGTAGAAATACGAAAGCCCGTCACGCAGTCCGTTTGTGAGATTTGAATACTGCAAATATTTATACTGCGCTTTGTACTGCTCCCTGAACGTGTCTATAGTTTCATTGCTGTAGTAATCCGCTTTATCGCACATCATATCCTTACTGTCAAACAGCCTTACCTCCTTGCCGTTTGACGGGTTGGACAGCTGATAGAAGAAATACCCGAAAAGGCGATTGATTTTAGACAGCTTCTTGAAATATTCTATATCAAGCTTGTTGCTCTTATTTGTGAATATCGTGATAAGAACAAGCGATATGATCTGTATCGGCAGAAGAAGCGGACAGGTAACTGCGATTATCGCTATACGCCGAGTACGTTCACCCCGTTTGAAACGATATTGAAGAAACCGTTCAGTATTCCGACTACTCCGCCGCTGTACCACGACATACCCTCTTTCGCCTTGTTCATCTGATCGAGCGTGTCGGGGTCTTCGGTATGCTCAAAATCCATCTTCATAACTTTTTCGGACAGGCTTACTTCAAAATACTCGTTGAACCACTCGGAATAAACGTTCTTTATCTCATTTACAAGATAGTTTATAAGCGCCGCAAGCAAGGTCACACCGACTATAAGCGCAATGCAGAATATCGCAGTAGGTATATGCTCCTCAGCTTTACCGCCGCCGATTATTGCGGCGATCTCATCTACAAGATATTTTGACGAGATGATATTAACCATTGTCTGCGAAAACGAAACCACCACCTGCAGCGCATAAGCAATAAACAGCTGAGGCTTATTCTTTACTGCCGTTTTCAGCATAAATTTAAGCGTAGGCAGTATCTTTTTCTCTTTTTCTTTACGCATTGACAGCCACCTCGCTTTCGTTGTTGTCAATATAATACTGAGCCTGGACATTGAACATATCAGCGTATTCTCCGCCCTTGTCCATAAGTTCGCTGTGAGTTCCGTACTCGACTATGCCGCCGTCCTTGAACATAGCAACCTTGTCGCAAAACTGAGTTGAACTTAATCTGTGGCTGATATATACCGCTGTCTTGTTACCGATAAGCTTATCAAAGTCACCGTACAGCTTGCTTTCTGCAAGTGCGTCAAGTGCCGCCGTAGGCTCGTCAAGGACTACTACAGGCGCATTTTTATATAACGCTCTCGCAAGCGCCAGCTTCTGCTTTCGCCGCCCGAAAGATCAACACCGTCATCGTAAACGATCTTTAGTATCTCGGTATCCATACCCTTTTCAAGTTCATTCAGCTTATTCTCAAGTCCCGAATCAATAACGCACTGCCTTGCCTTCTCCTTATCCGATTTATCCGCACTGCTCATTGAAACGTTCATATACAGAGGAAATGCGAACAGCTCGACCTCCTGAAAAGCAGGCGAGAATATCTTATAATAGCTGTGCTTGTTGTACTGCTTTATGTTAACACCATTCAGCAGTATCTCACCCTCTGTCACCTCATACAGCCTTAACAGCAGCTTTATAAAGGTAGATTTTCCTGCGCCGTTAAGCCCTACCACAGCAAGCCTCTCTCCTGCGTTAAGAGTGATATTGACGTTACGAAGTGCATACTTTTCAGCCTTCGGATATTTGAACGAAACATTGCGGAATGTAAATTCATAGCTGTCGCACTGCGGAACATCAATTCCGCTGTCGTCCTTATCTCCGCAGTCAGCGTCCATAAAGCTACGGAAATCGTCATATTCCCTGCTCCTTGCAAGTAAGTCCGATACAGCGGTAAGGAGCTGATTTGTATAATCGAAGAACGTCATTGACGATGCAAGGTACAAAGTGAAATTGCCTAAAGTCATACTTCCGGTTACAACGCTGTACAAGAGCCATGCGTAAACTGCCGCCTGCACTCCTGCCCAGAGTACAGCATTTATGACAGCCGACACCGCCCATATCCTTGAATTTTTCTTCTGCGCCGCATAACGCTCTTTGTTCAGCACTTTGAACTTTTCTGTAAGCCAATCGGCTATTCCGAACATTCTTATATCCTTAGCAGCCTCAAAGTCGCTGGTGGTATAAGAAAGATAATTATGCCTGCGCCACCACGGTGCAAGCGGATCCCACACCTTTTTCTTGCAGTAAGCGTTTGTCTTGTTGGTAACAACAAATTGCAGTACCGAGCAGATAAGAATAGCAATAACGATAAAAATATTCATCGTACCGAGAATGGCGATACCGACAACGATTATCGGTATGAGCGTTAAAAGACGCACAATGCCTCTCATCATTCCCTCTATGCCCTCATTATTGCTGTTGCAGGCGTTTCCTGCTTTCTGATAGCAGTCCATAAAGTCCTTATCCTCAAGATAGCCGTAATCCACCGACATTATCTTGCGGTTCTTAAGTCCCATCTGCCTGAATCTTGCTCCGATATAAATGTGAAAGAATGAGTTGCCGTAAAGGTTCAGCATAGTAGCCGTAATCTGTATTACGGTAAATCCGCCCATAAGCAGTGCAAGCGCAGTAACGCTCTGTCCTGTAGTTATCATATCTATAACGAACTTTGATATGAACGACCACAGATACTGCATTATCGGCGCACAGACTACGCTGATTATTATAACAGGTATAAACCTGTGTGAATAGTTTAGCATTGATTTTAATGCGTGAATGCTGTTGCTGAAAACGCCGTATTCCTTATGATAAGGATTGGTGTTTTTCTCTTTCTCTTTATTTTTCTTCATTTTTCTTCTCCCACTTTTATAAAACTCATGTCCTTTCGGTCAAAGAAAGGATAATCACGGTTGTTTACGCTTGTCTGATAACCATGCGGCTGATTGAGTACGGCAAACGCACCTGTCAGCAAAATAAGCATTTCCGGCAAGTAGTTTCTTACTCCATAGACTTTTTCTTTATCATTGTCGGCGCAAAGCACGCTTATTTCGATTATCTCTTTGTTTGAGCCGTTGATGCTAAAAAGATACTGAAGCGCTTTTTCTATCTTTTCTTTCGGATAGCCGAGATGAGTTGCTATGGTCGAGGCACCGACTACCTCGCTGTTATCAAGAGAAAGAAGATACATTACCACCTTTAAGTTCATCTTATCTCCTAAGAACCTGAACAACTCCGACAGCTTATCAATATCCGAAAACTGTTTTGCGAAACTCTCCGGCTGTTCTATAAATGTAAAATAGCGGAAATCCTTATTAAGCCGCATATACGTCACGCCTGTATTACAGGTGCATTCGGAAGCAATCGTGCCGTTTGAATCTTTAAAATCGGGAAGACCATAGTAATAGCGGCATTCACGCCACACAGTAAGCTGCATTGCCCAGATTATATTAAGGTAATTTTTAAGCCACTCGGCAGAAGAATCCTGACTGCTGTCTGCTATAGCCCGCATATGATTCAATACCTGTTGTTCAAACGAACACTTTTCCTCTCCTCTGCCGTAAAGATTGTCTATAGAAACATCGAAGATGTCCGCTATCTTAGGCAGTAAATCGCCGTCGGGATAGCTCCCGTTTTCCCATTTTGATACTGCCTGTGCGGTAACACCGAGCCTGTCTGCAAGCTGTTCCTGCGTGATACCGCTTTGCTTTCTGAGCATCTGTAACTGCTTTGAAAAAACCGTTTCCATATCAATTCCTCCTTGTTTGCATTAAGTTTAACACAAATAGCAGTTGTATGCAACATATATTTCAGCATAAAATTCAAGAATTAGTTTATAAAAACAGCAAATCCAACCAAAGTCATAAAAACGGAAAAGAAAAAAGCAGGCAAAGCGTGTTGCTCTGCCGCAGTTTGTTTAGCTTCGATAATCAGAATGCGAAATAATCGGGAGCGGAATCGCCCGTAACAGGAGCGAATCCAACGATAGGACCGATCTCATCGGGACCGCCGGCCTCAAATACAGTACCGTATTTGTCATTAGTGGCAATGTCGAAGAATTTTCCGACAACACCCTCTTTAATGATAGCGCCGTTTGAAAGATATATCTTTCCGTCTACGGTTTTTACTTCCTTGAGTACTTCTCCGTCGTACTCCGTAATATCTTTTGTAAATGCGTTGTTCAAAAATAACATACCTTTGCGTCCTTTCACTGAAGATTATTTTCTGTGAGAGCGTTCAGTTCTCTTGCAAGCCGTGCTACAGGCAATCCTACAACGTTGTAGAAATCGCCGTTTATACGTTTTACAAACATAGCACCTTTTTCCTGAATGCCGTAAGCGCCCGCTTTATCCATAGGCTCACCGCTTGCTATATACTGCCGTATCTCATCGTCGCCGAGCGGATAGAATTCCACCTCGGTCTTTTCATAAAAATTTATTTGCTTATCGGGAGAAATTACGCATACTCCCGTAAGTACCGTATGTGTTTTGCCTGACAGCTTTTTCAGCATATTAAATGCGTCCTGTTCATTCTCAGGCTTGCCCATTATCTCGTTACCGAGCGCCACAACAGTATCCGCTCCGATAACCGTATTATAGGGATATTTTCCGGCTATCTCCTCTGCTTTCTGTCGGGATAGCATAAGCACTGCGTCTGACGGTGATGTACCGCCCGTTATCTTCTCTTCCTTTACGGCAGGAACGGATAAAAAATCGAAGCCTGCCAGCGTCATAAGTTCAATTCTGCGTGGAGATTTACTTGCCAGTTATCAATGTTGTTGTACTTTTCACCGTAAACCTCATTGTAATTTGCTATACATTCCTTTATGATCTCAACCGCAGCCTTGTGACCCATTACCTCATTGACCGCAGTTTCCTTGCCCTCAAGCTGCTTATATACCTTGAAGAAGTGCAGCATTTCGTCAAAGATGTGTGAGGGTAAGCCCTCAATGCTTCTGTAAGAGTTATAATTGGGATCTTCAAACGGGATAGCTATTATCTTCTGATCCATCTTTCCGTTATCTATCATATTAATAACACCGATAGGATAGCACTGTACAAGCACAAGCGGAACAAGAGGCTCGTTGCACAGAACAAGCACGTCAAGCGGATCTCCGTCGTCTGCAAGCGTCTTGGGGATAAATCCGTAGTTTGCGGGATAATGTGTCGATGTATACAGTATTCTGTCGAGTATAAGCACTCCCGTCTTCTTGTCAAGCTCGTACTTTGACTTACTGCCCTTTGAAA
>OKWC01000254.1_pt1 | contig 11224 bp, 8 predicted proteins | sample 1606971 | NCBI WGS metagenome assembly OKWC01 (sample SAMN04414076, study PRJEB24778) | human gut metagenome | material: faecal | host: Homo sapiens
ATGTTTACCGGTCAGCATACAGGCACGGCTGGGGCCACTCAGGGAGTTTGCCACAAAACTATTTGTGAAACGGACACCCTCACTGGCTATCCGGTCAATATTGGGCGTCTGCATATAACGTTGGTCATAGGCACTGATCGTCTGATAAGAATGGTCGTCACACATGATATAGACTACATTCATCGTTTTTTTTACCTCTTCAGATTTCTTTTCTTTGCAGGAAGACAGCGATGACAACACCACTGCTCCCGTCAAAGAATATAATAACACAGGTGTTACTCTACTCATATCTTTTTTTTATTAACATAATTCCTACCATCCAGGATTTTGTTCCCACATACCACCGGTCAAATCTCCTAACATACGTGTCTGAATGGGTAACAGATAGTCACGGTTGACATTAAATTTCCAACCCGATTCATATCCTGCGGGATTCGTAGGTATAATATAGCGCAACGGATCCCCGGGCTTGCCTGTCAGGAAAAGATTATTTCCCGAAGCTTGATCATAAATTAACTTATCACCATATACAGGATGGTTCTCAAGATTACTTCCCACAAAGAGCGCACCTTTCGGCCATTTGCCCACTATTAATTCGTCCGCAGCAGCCCAGCGCATGATATCTTCCTGACGGCGTCCTTCACAGGCTTTTTCAACCCGGCGTTCACGACGTACAGCCTGAATATACTTATCAAGATTGCGGAAACCATAATCAGCTTCCTGATTATACTCCCTGTCAAAATCCACCGGAGGCATACCTACACGGTCACGTAAAGGTTGCAAGGCATCAATAATTTTCTGCGCATTCCCCACACCATCCAGTTCAGCCAGAGCTTCTGCATAATTCAGCAGGATATCTGCATAACGGAACTGAATAGCCGGTGTGGCTCCCTTGAACTCGGCATCCAGACTGCCCGTATAATCAATTTGCACATGTTTTAATAAAGAATAACCAGTCATATTCTGATTATAGGATGAAGTACCAATCAATGGCGGTACAACATAATAAGGAGCCTTGTCATCCGGACGTAATTGCTGCCCCGGCATACAAACAGTCTGTGACAAACGCGGATCACGCAAAGTCGGCTGCAATTCATTCCCGAACACCTTTTTCGCTTCAATCCGCTCATCACCAACAAACGGTTTACCATCAATTGTCAGATAATCATCCACTAATGAAGCCGTAACACCTACACTCCCTCCTCCTTGATTTAAGTAACGGTTTACATTATTACCAATCTGATCTCCATCATACTGTTTATACCAAAGTACTTCCGGATTACCCGATAAATCTGTAGTCTGAAACATCTGACGATAATCATCCAATTTGTTACCAGTATTATAAATGGCCCATACGCCACGATCCATCACTTCTTTTGCAGCTGCAACAGCCTGATTAAAATAATCGCGAATTTTTTTCATCGGTCACCGTAGAATCAAAAAACTTATCATTTTTCGCTTTATGGTATTTTTCCCAAGTTCCTTCAAACAAGGCCACTTCACTTTTCAAAGCACGCGCCACATCTTTATGAATCCGCATGGTAGCACTATTGTTCTGAGTATTGAGATACATCACCGCTTTATCCAGATCAGCCAAAATACTGTCGGCAATAATCGTGCGGTTAGCACGAGGCAATTTCATTTCTTCCATATTAGGATCAAGCGGAGTGTTCACCCACGTCAGGCGCCCATAGCTGATAAACATCTGATAATAATACCATGCGCGGAAATAATAAGCCTCACCCACATACTGATTATAATCAGCAGATCCTTTTTCCACACAATTATCTAAATTACACAGCATAAAATTTAAATTACGGATAGCTGTATAATTTTGCAGTTTGACCGCACTACTCAATGTCGTTTCACCTGCCAAACGGGTACTAACCGAACTGGAAGCCATATTATCACTATGTGTATCTGCCCCGGCAATATATTGTCCACCACCGGCATCAAAACCTTGCGCACGCATTCCATCACCAAAGCTGACATAGTCATATTTATAATTACCTGTCTGATAGAATTGATCCAGATAATTTCTCATTTCCCCCGTACTTGCAAAAGGAATCGTCGTAGACAATACCCCTTCAGGCATCTTATCCAAATCATAGCAACCGGTAAGACCTAACATCAAAACCAGACCCAAAAATATATTTCTTTTCTTCATAATATTCATCAAATTATAAGTTAACAACTAGACCAAAAGATATCACCTTGTTCATAGGATAGTTCTTTCCACCTTCAGCCGTGTAATCATTCTTGGTAAAGATAGCTTCCGGGTCAAACATTCCTTTCAAAGTGGTAAAAGTCAACAAATTCTCACCAGAGAAAAACACCTGCACTTTCTGTAAACCTACCTTTTTTGTCCATACGGCAGGGATATCATAACTCACTGTCAGATTTTTCAGACGGCAATAAGCACCACTCTGGAGATAACGGTCACTAAGCGTCATTGTCTTATTACGGAAAGGAACCACTCCTCCTGCTGTATGAATATAAGGTTTCGGATAATAAGCCCCTGTATTTGTTTCACTCCAATAATCCAAATGCTCTTTAAACACCGTCACTTGCGCATAAGGTCCGCTTCCCCAAAAATAAGCTCCGGTACCAGGATCCCAATCTCGTTTAGCCACTCCTTGGAACATGGCACTTACGGTTACACCTTTCCAGCTAATTGAACCGTTAATGGTATATTGATAACGGGGAGTGGTATTACCAATCACCGTCATATCGCCCATATCATCCAACGTATTAAGCCCATTATTGATTTTCTTATCTCCATTCAGATCACGATATTTCACATCCCCCGGTGTCCAAGGTTTTCCGCTAATAAAAGATAAATCATAGGTATTATTATACTCATCAGCCTCTGCCTGAGTCTGGATCAGTCCGTCCGCCCGATATCCCCAAATTTCACCAGCTTTCTTTCCTTTATACCAATTATCTTTAGGATTTGTTCTAGTTCCTTCATATTCAGTCACTTCAGCAGTAGCATCCGAAAGAGAACCACCTATGCTATAGTCAATATCCTTTCCAATTTTTCCACGATAATTCAGCACCAATTCCCAACCACGGTTACGCATACGGGCATTATTGGTTTTAGGAGCGTCTGCACCAAAGAAATCCGGGAAATCCACCGTAGGTCCTAACATATCCTTCGTATCACGTTGAAAAACATCAAAAGAACCGGTCAACGAATTACCAAAGAAACCGAAATCCAAACCTATATTCTTACTCTCTACCTTTTCCCAAGTCGTATTCGGGTTGACTACGGCAGGGGCCTTAGTAAAGATGTGGCGTCCATCCGAGAATATATAATTTCCCAATTTATCATTCAAATCCATAGTAGCGGCAAAAGTATAAAGGGCCGCACCCGCCTGATTGCCCAGTAATCCGTAAGAAGCACGGAGTTTCAAGTTGGAAACTACATCGGCTATCGGCATCATAAACTGTTCCCGGGTAATATTCCATCCTAAAGATGCAGATGGAAAGAAGCCCCAACGATTACCTTTGGCAAAACGTGACGAACCATCATATCGTCCATTCAATTCAAGAAGATAACGTCCGTCATAATCATAATTCACACGTCCGAAAAAGCCACGGGTTGCCCAACCATTACGAGTATCGACTACCGTCTTATCACCGGTTCCCATACCTACATTAGGATTTGAAGTTGAATAAAGTCCGGTAATCGAGTTCTTCATATAACTATAGTCATTATTTTCTTCCTGATAACCTGCCATTACGGTAAAATTATGCTTGTCTCCCAAAGTAAAGAGATAATTCGAATATAAATTTATAGATTGGTAGCGAGTATGCGCATAATAACGGGTAAACTTGCCATCGGGTGATACACCCAACTCATCACGCACACCTTTCGAAGTACTCACCCCGTCAGCCCCATAAATTAACGGGCTCACGTTCAATGCCTCATATTCCAAATCCATCAATTTATATGTATAATCAAAAAAGATAAACCAGTTTTTCACAGGTTGGATATCTAAACCTGCCGTTAAACTAAAACGGTCACGTTGAGTATTTGTATACGTACCACTCTGCAAATAAGGAATCATAGTCAGTTCTGTAAAATGCCCATTCGGATCAATAGGAGCAACTGTAGGACGGAAACGTGCTAATGAATGATAAAAGCCTTCACTAAGCCCTCCGTCACCAAAAGGAGTATCCTCATCGGAATGCATAAACTTCGTATTTACTTTTACCTTCATCCAATCGGTAATCTGAGAAGAAATATTAGCGGCAAAATTATAACGGCTGAAATCCATATCGGCATAACGGAGAATACCATCTTCCGAATAATAACCACCAGAAATATAATATTGTGCTTTTTTGCCACCCCCACTCAAGCTAAGATTATGATTTTGCTTGAATGCCCAATCCTTATAATGCAAATCGAAATAATTAGTATTTCCTACTCCTAATTCTGAATTTTCGAATGCCGGGTTCATATTAGAATTTTTAGGAAGCTCGAACCAAGGATCCACACTACTGGGATCTTTAATATATTGCTGTAATAACCCCATTTTTTCCTCACTATACAAACGAGGAGAACCTGCATTAATACATCCGGCATTCCAATACTGAGCAAATTCATAGGAATCAACCATATCAGGCAATACAGTCGGCGTACTCCAACCTACGTTTCCTTGGTAATTTACACGCATTTTACCTTCCTCACCTTTCTTGGTAGTGACCAAAATGACACCATACGCCGCACGTGCACCATAAATGGCACAAGCAGCAGCATCTTTCAATACAGAAATACTTTCAATATCATTCGGATTCACGTCCGAGAGACTCATTTCCACTCCATCAACCAAAATATAAGGATTCGCATTATTATCCAGATTGCCTTGTCCGCGCAAAGTCAATGTACCACTAGCTCCCGGACGGCCCGTATTTGAGTTGCTCACCAACAACCCCGGAACCATCCCTTGCAAACTCTGTGTGGCATCAGCTACCGGACGACGTTCCAATGCATCTCCTTTCACTGAAGACACAGATCCGGTAAGATTCACTTTTTTCTGTACGCCATAACCTATTACAACAACTTCATCCAACGTTTCGGTATCCTCAGCCAATACAACACTGAAACTAGTCCTCCCATTAATTGGAAGAGTTTGCGTAGCATAACCAATATAAGACACGACTAGATTTCCTTTGGATGGAACATTGGAAAGCATAAAATTACCATCCAAATCGGTTATCGTACCGTTTGAGGTTCCTTCAATTAAAATACTGGCCCCAATTACAGGCTCCTGACTGTTTTTGTCAATTACCTTACCACTGATGGATAAGGATTGAGCTGTCACCATCGGCGAGAACAAAAACAGAATAGCTGTCACCAATCCAAGGACTGAAAGCAGTTTCATTTTTTTATTCATAATAAAAGAATTTAAGGATTAATTAGATTAAAAACTGTTGCAAATATAGGCGTTCCCATTCCGCCAGCACCTCTTTATTTGTCTAATTAATATCTGTATTTGTCTAGAAAACCCCTATTATCCAGCCTTTAAACAAAATAAGACCTGAAGATCTCCGGATACCGGAAGACATTCAGGTCTTATTTTTATATGTTAAAAAGAAGTTACTCTGCCACCATACTCATCGCTATTCCTTTTTCCAAGCCACGAAGCTCGGCAAGGCCACGCATACGTCCCAAACAAGAATAGCCCGGATTTGTTTTCTTGTTCAAATCATCTATCATCTGATGACCATGATCCGGACGCATAGGAATAGATATTCCACGACGTTGCTGCACTTTCAACAGGTTCTTAACTACATGATACATGTCCACATCACCCTCCAGATGATTCGCCTCATAAAAGTTCCCTTCAGCATCACGTTGGGTACTGCGCAAATGAACAAAATTGATACGGTCTCCCCAACGTTCCATGATACCCGGCAAATCATTCTGTGCAGATACGCCAAATGAGCCACAGCACAGACAAAGTCCGTTTGACGGATTAGGTACAGCTTCCACCAACAGCTTGAAATCCGCCTCCGTACTCATAATGCGCGGCAAGCCCAGAATAGACATAGGCGGATCGTCCGGATGAATAACGAGCTTTACTCCCACTTCATCGGCTACCGGACAAATTTCTTTCAAGAAGAAAATCAAGTTATTGCGGAGTTTGTCCGCATCAATATCCTTGTAACGGTCCAGTTCATTTTGGAATTGCTCCAATGTAAAACTTTCCTCCGAACCGGGCAATCCTGCAATCATATTTCGTGTCAGACGATGAATTTCTTCCTCATCCATTTGTGCCAGACGCGCTTTTGCCTTTTCTATCTCTTCGGCCGAGTATTCCTTTTCGGCTCCCGGACGTTTCAAGATAAACAGATCGAACGCTACAAAAGCAGCCCGCTCAAAACGCAATGCCTTGGAACCATCGGGCAACGTATATGCCAGGTCCGTACGGGTCCAATCCAGTACAGGCATGAAGTTATAAGTCACAATATAGATACCACATGCTGCCAGATTACGCAAACTCTGTTTATAGTTCTCGATATATCTCAGATAATCTCCTGTCTGTGTCTTAATATGCTCGTGTACGGGCACGGATTCTACGACACTCCAAGTTAATCCTGCTTCTTCAATCAATTTCTTGCGCTTCATTATTTCCTCTACCGTCCATACTTCACCGTTGGGAATATGATGTAAGGCATTGACAATACCGGTTGCTCCGGCTTGTTTGATGTCCCACAATGATACGGGATCATTCGGTCCGTACCAGCGCCATGTTTGCTCACATAAAATCATATCAAATAAAAAAATTGAGAATTAAAAACTAAAGACTTGTTACATGGCAAATGCATTGAAACCACCATCTACTACGGCTACTGTACCGGTTACAAAGCTGCTGGCATCGCTGATGAGATACTGGATGGTTCCACACAGTTCCTCTGCTTTACCGAAACGTTTGAACGGAGTCTGGCGAATCACATCATTACCACGCTGAGTATATGTACCATCTTCGTTTGTCAACAAAGTACGGTTCTGTTCGGTCAGGAAGAATCCCGGAGCAATGGCATTCACGCGGATGCCTTCACCAAATTTCGTAGCCACTTCATTGGCCATGAACGCAGTGAAATTAGAGATTCCCGCCTTTGCAGCCGCATAACCACATACACGAGTCATCGGACGGAATGCCGCCATAGAAGAGAAGTTCACAATAGCTCCTTTCTTCTGTTCCACCATCGGCTTCAAAAATACCTGTGTAGGCAGAACGGTTCCGGTAAGATTCAGATTAAGCACTTTCTGAAACTCATCGACTTTCAAATCAAAGAAATTTCCTGTAGGAGCAATCGTAGCACCCGGCATATTACCTCCTGCTGCATTCAGCAATGCATCTACACGACCATATGCTGCGAGAATATCCTTCAGATTCTGCTCCAATATAGCCTCATCCAACACATTCGTTACAAGAAACATGGCTTCCCCGCCTTTGGCCTTGATTTCGTTTACAATGGCATTTCCTACTTCTGCCTTACGGCCTAATATAACAACCTTGGCACCTTCTTCTGCCAAATGGGCGGCAATAGCCTTTCCCAAAACCCCTGTTCCACCGGTGATTACCACCACCTGGTCTTTTACACTAAACAAATTATTCATGATATTATTCTTTATGGTTTATACCTTTAACACTATCTCGCAAAACAATCAGGCTCTCCGGCCCCATATTAAACAAAAGATCGGCGATACTCAAATTCGGCAGAAAACCGTATTTGGCATCAAAAACTTGATAGTAAGGTTTAGGGCAAAAGTCAGCATCCGCCTCACGCCAGTCACGCTTCGGATGAATAGTCTCACGAAAATCAACCTCACCCGGAACAAATTCCATGCAATATTCCGTTGTTCCTTCCATATGGGGATGAATATCGATCAAATCGCATACTAAAGAACAAATTTCCTGATTATAATCCCACAAGAAGGCATATTTCTTTTCATAAAAGACGTGGAAATCATCAGCATAGTACTCAAAGAAAGGACTGTTTCTATATGCAGCCACCAAAGCATTCCAATGTATATGACGCCAATTGCCATGATCCGAAATGCGGACATCCTTCATCAGGCATTTAGGTGTACCGCTTTTTTCCGTAGGGATAGTCAGTGCCAGCGGACCGTCGGCTGCCGCAATGACACAACGGTTGCGATAAGTCTGTTTCACATAATTGTCATACTGTTCCACATAGGCCTTCTCACAGGCAAACAGTTTTGTATAATATTCCACCGGGGCCAGATAGGCCGAACTTAAATATATCGTATTCTCCATTATTGCACTCGTTGAAAAATGCGCCCTTTTCTGGATGAAAACCAAATGCGCCAAGCTTTACCGATCAAATGGTCATCGGGCACCAGGCCGAATAAACGCGAATCACACAGATTCACCGGATTATTGGATGCCATCCAGTAATAATTTTTATTAAATGTATAGGCTTCTACAGGTTTTTCCCCTACATACAGGGTATCTCCCCTGACAGAAGCCACTCTCCCTTCATGGCGGACAATAGTATTGCACAACAAGGTCACATTCCAAGGATATACCTTGACAGGTTTCCCTTTTTCCGGGATCACAAAGGGATGGCTCTTGCTTATATCCTTATGATAAAGAGGAATCAAATCCACTTTTCCCGCCAGTTTTTGTTTTAACAGGTAATATTCATAATGACTGAAGGTACGTATATACTTCCCCTCGGCATACCCCACCAACCTGTTTCCCTGAATGTTCACTTGCTGCATGGCAGCCTGCATCGTTTCTTCTTCCGTATGAGAATAGACATACAAAGATTTACTATCCGGGCTCAACACTTGTTCGTCGGTCACCCACAGTTCATCATTCAACATCAACGTATCTCCGGGTACTCCTACCACACGGCTTATAAACACTTCCCGATTGCCCACCGACGTCTGAGGAGACCGTGGATTAGGATTGTTGAACAACACAATATCCCCTTTCCCGGCAGTTTTTCCCAGCCACCGCCAGATAGAAAAAGGCACACGAAACCCATAACTCCACTTATTCACCAAAACCCTTTCCCCTTGATAAAGGCTATTCTCCATACCGGTAGAGGGAATGGTGCAGGAGGTGAAAGCAAATGTCTTTACCAACAGTACCAGAATGACAGCAGTAAGCATTGCTTTTATCCATACAGGAATACAGGGTATGCGCAATTTATTTAATGTTATCTACAAAGGTAAACAATCGGTTCCAACGTATTTTTCCATCCAGCCAGCCACGGTCATTATCCAATGACAACCAGATAAAGATAGGTTTTCCCACCACATGATCTTCAGGAACAAATCCCCAAAAGCGGGAGTCAGCCGAATTATGACGGTTATCTCCCATCATCCAGTAATAATCCATCTTGAAAGTATACTCATCGGTTTCCTTGCCGTTAATATAAATCTTTCCATCTTTCACCGCCAGTTCATTACCCTCGTAAACATGAATAGGACGCTCATAAACAGGAAGATTCTCTATCGTGAGTTTCACCGTCTCTCCCTTTTTGGGAATCCATACAGGTCCGTAGTTATCCGTAGTCCAGTTCTTATACATATTCAGCGGGTACAAGCCCCCCGCATCATCAGCCGGTGTATTCTCAATACTGACTACAATATCCTTACGCGCCAACAAACCCGCTTTCGCTTTTTCCGTCAGAGGCATATTATAAACAGAAGCATCCGTATAATACATCATCATATCCTCCTTGCTGATACCCAGTTCATGAGCCAGGTCATCGGGAATAGGACGCTTGGTTTTCACCAGATAACGATACTGCACATTATCAGGCTCTTTATTAGCTTTACCATCCAAATAAATAATACGATCCTTTATCTCCAGCGTTTGTCCGGGCAAACCCACACACCGCTTCACGTAGTTCTCACGGCGGTCTACCGGACGGCTGATTATCTCACCGAAGTTCTGTGGATTCTCTTTCAGGTACTCCCGTCCCAACTGATAATAATAATCATAGACCACCCGTTGCTGCTCCGGAGTCATGGAAGCCAAATCCACCGGTTTTGCCAGCTCCTTGCCTGCGCCATAACTCAGACGGTAAATATCATCATTGGGCACACCGGTGGCAACTGTATCTCCGGCCGGAAAGTTAAAGACAACGATATCATTCAACTGTACATCCCCCAAACCTTTCACCCGTTTATAATCCCATTGTGGATGCTCAAGGTATGATTTACAATTAAAAAACGGCAGTGTGTGTTGTGCCAACGGCATGTGCAGCGGAGTCTGAGGCACACGGGGCCCATAACTCATTTTACTCACAAACAGATAATCACCCGTCAGCAATGATTTTTTTCCAGCGAAGAAGAAGGAATCACATAGTTCTGGAAGAAATAGAGGTTGACAAAGTATACCGCCACCAGTGCGAATACAATAGCATCCACCCATCCCATGACAGTCACTACATGACGGTTCTTGGACTCTCTCCACCAAGTCCATGGAATCTTCTTTGTGATATACGCATCGAAGATAAACGGTACAACCACCAATCCCAGCCAGCTTCTCAACCAGACAAGAAATATCAGGTAAAGCGCCAGAACAACGGCAAACTTAATCCACTGTGTACGTGTTGCTCTTATCATATCTTAAAACTGAAATAAATCACTCATTCCTAATAACCCTTCATGCCTGGATGTATATTCCGCCGCCAAAACAGCTCCCAAGGCAAACCCCTTCCGATTCTTTGCATCATGGGTAATTGAGATGCTGTCCGCCTCAGAGTCATAGCGGATAGTATGAATACCAAACACCTCCCCTTCACGGATCGAATTTACAGGAAACTCATTCTCGGCACATTCCGATGTTCCCGACACGGTTCCATCCGGTGCCACCATGGTCCCTTTCACCCATTTACTCTTGCGGTTCATATTTTCCAGAATTCCTTCGGCCAGCGTGATGGCTGTTCCGCTGGGCGCATCCAGTTTATGAATATGATGAGTTTCGGTCATGGAAACCTCGTAAGCGGGAAAGTTATTCATTATTTTAGCCAAATATTTATTTACAGCAGAGAATATAGCGACACCCAGACTGAAGTTAGACGACCAGAACAAGGTTTTTCCACCTTTCGTGCATAATTCTTTCACCTCATCACCATGTTTGTCCATCCATCCGGTACTGCCCGATACCAATTTGACACCGGCAGCAAAGTTTTCATATAGTTGTCATATGCCACCATCGGGGTTAGT
>OKWC01000256.1_pt1 | contig 11192 bp, 10 predicted proteins | sample 1606971 | NCBI WGS metagenome assembly OKWC01 (sample SAMN04414076, study PRJEB24778) | human gut metagenome | material: faecal | host: Homo sapiens
AGATCACGATCCACAAGGCCGACAAAGACTATTTTGATGGACTGGGCTTCAAGAAGCTGCCCACCATCAAGGCGCTGAATACCGAGTACGCCGAGCTGCTGGCGGAGAAGAAAGCGGCCTACGCCGACTACCGAAAAGCCCGTGAGGAAATGAAAGAGCTGCTGACGGCCAAGGCCAATATCGACCGTATTCTGGAGTTGGATAAGGAGCAGGAGGAAGCGAATGAACGACGGGAAAAAGAGGCGGAGCAGCGCTGAGCTGCCCGCCCCACAAGCGATTTGAAAAATCGCGCAGCCGATGGATTTATCCATCGTTCCAGAACACAGTTTTTGTGTTCTGCGGGGATTGGGGGCAGCGCCCCAACAAGCATGAAACAGGCGGGCTCGTGTAAACGGAATCCGCTTGTTTTCGCAAAGTTGGGTACCGCTTTGCATTGCTTGCCAGTTTCTTGTTCCCGTTCGTAACCCCTCTGAAGCCGTGGTTTTCGATGCCGCATATAGCGTAACGCTTCGCCTCGCACGCGGCCGGTTGACCGTGTCTGCGTCTGCGCCTCGTCGTACCCGAACTGCGCGACATGGCACTCTGCCCCTGCGGGAACGTCCCTGATTTTTTCTGTAGCAGCTTGCATTCGTGCTGAAAATTGACTTTCAGGCGTAAATCGTGTAAACTATATTAGTACATTAGTCACTGCTAACCGAAAAAAGGAGGGCATCCAATGACAAGCGAATACATGAACAACCTCTATCGGGATCTGCTCTCCAATTCACCGCAGACCGTAACGATCCCGATTCCTTCTGATATGGGAACCGGACAAATTGCGCAGGTGGTGACAAAACAGGGTGCCGTTGTTTCAGACTGGAAGATGAATTATTTTTCTGACATGAATGTGCGCGGGATTAACAGCGAGGACTATATTCAAATGCTGTTCTGCCTGAACGACGGCGTGTCGTGGAATATTGCAGGCAGCAGAGAGGGCGCTTGTCTTGCAAAGGGAGAATCCTGCATTTACCGTGGACACGGGAAAATGGAGTCTCTCTGTTATGCGCAAAACAGCGACTTCTATTTTAAGAACATCAAAATTCCCGTTCCATATTTCAAACGTTTTATTACAGGACTACTTCGAGGATGGCGAGATTACCGTCTATGAAAAGAAACTGCTGACCGGAATTTCAAAGGTGAGCATAACGCCCTATATGGAGCATATTTTCGCAGAGTTACAAGACTTTACACATTATCGGGGTGGGCTTGGGTATCTGTTTCTGGAAAGCAAAATCCACGAATTGCTGTCAGTATATTTGAGCGAAGTGTTGGAGCTGCGAATCCTCTCGCCGGAATACTGCTGCATATCAAAAAGTGAACGTGATTGCATCATCGAGGCAAAGAGAATCATTGACAGCGAGCTTGCCTTTGCGCCAAGCTGTGAAGGACTGGCAAGGCAGGTTCAAATCAGCGTCTCTAAATTATCAAGGGGATTCTCCATGATGTACGGCATTTCGGTTCATGCGTATGTTATTGAGCAGCGGTTAGAGCGAGCCGCAGGATTGTTATTGGAAAGCAATATGAACATTGGGCAGATAGCGGTTCTTGTGGGTTATACAAAGCCCAGCAACTTTTCTGCTGCATTTAAGAAAAAGTATGGAGTTATGCCAAAAGATTATCGAGAGGCCAGCCGAATCAAATAGGTGCTTTGCATACCCAAAATAAATACCGATTTTGGGTAGAATGAAATTGCTTTTGGGTTGGATATTGGACATGAAATTGCTAAAATGCGTGGTGTGGTTAGAACACTCTAACCACACCACATTTTCATTTTCTCAGAGGAGGATACTGGTATGAGTTCCCAGAAAAAAAAGTTCCCGGCTTGAGGGAAAAGATTTAATTACTATCGGCATCTACACCGTCATCTATGTCGTGATTGTTATGCTGGTGGCGATGCTTGGCTTTATCCCCATTTTTATTCCGCTGATGGCGGTACTGTGCCCTTTGATTGGCGGCATCCCCTATATGCTGTATGTTACAAAGGCTAAAAAAATTCGGGATGACTGCAATCATGGGTTTCCTGATTGGCCTAATCATGGTGTTCTTCGGCAACGGCTATCTTACTATGGTAACTGGTCTCGTTGGCGGCCTGTTGGCCGACGTGATCCTGAAAAAGGCGGACTACAAAAGTGCAAAGAGTACAGTTCTTTCCTGCGGCGTGTTCAGCATCTGGGTGTTTGGCAACTTTGCTCCCATTTTCCTGAACCGTGAAAGCTATATGGTAATGTTGACTGAAGGATACGGCGCTGAATATGCAGCTACCCTTAATACATATATGCCTATGTGGATTGCGCCTATTCTGCTGGTTGCCTGCTTTGTGTTTGGCCTTGTCGGAGGTGTGATTGGGAAAGCTATTTGCAAAAAGCACTTCCAGCGTGCCGGTATTGCATAATGGCGCGGGAAATTCTGCTCAGCAAAAAAACAGAACAAGGGTTACGGCTCGATCCGCGTACAAAACTGTTGCTCATCTTCATCATAAGCATTTTTGTCATGGGTGGAACAGGCGGAGAAGCTATGGGGCTGATCCGCCTTGTTCTTTGTACGGTTCCGGCTATATTGCTGCTTACCTCGAAACAATGTGCAAAAGCTGTGGGCTATATTGCTGTGTTTTCTGCTTTTTATGCTGTTCAAATTTATGTTTTGCCGCACCTTACGGGAATATTGAATTTCCTCGTTCTGTTTACAACAGGATTCTTCTGCCGAATCCTTCCCAGTGTTGCGATTGCTGCCTATGCAGTGAAAACAACAACGGTCAGTGAATTGATTTCCGGCATGGAAAGAATCCATATGCCTAAAGAAGTGACGATCCCCTTAACGGTCATGTTCCGCTTCTTTCCAACTGTCTTTCAGGAGTCAGAAGCAATCAGTGACGCTATGAAAATGCGTGGGATTAAACTTGGAGGGAAAAAATCTTCAAAAATATTGGAGTATAAGCTGATCCCGATGATTACCTGCTCCGTGAAAATCGGTGAGGAACTTTCCGCTGCGGCAATTACCCGTGGCCTCGGTGCTCCTGTCAAACGCACAAACATTTGCCAGCTTAAATTCAATTTTGCCGATGTGGTGCTGATCTTGTTTTGTTGCTTTGTAGTGTTTTGGGCGATTGCTTCCCCGATAATTTCCGCAGGAGGGATTTTGCCATGATAGATTTTCAAAATGTTTCTTTTTCTTATGGTGAAGAATCCAGCGGCGGAGGGATTAGAAATGTCAATCTCACCATAAACACAGGGGAATTTGTTTTACTCACGGGAGAATCCGGCTGTGGGAAAACAACGATTACCCGTTTGGTAAACGGGCTGGTGCCTCATTATTACGAGGGCAATTTAGAGGGTGATGTCCTTCTGGACGGAAAAAGCGTATCAGATACGCCGCTTTATGACTTGGCTGCTATGGTGGGATCTGTATTCCAGAATCCCAAAAGTCAGTTTTTCAACGTGGATACGGATAGTGAATTAGCCTTTGCCTGTGAAAATTTAGGCTATCCCCAGGAAGATATCCTGAAAAGGATTGACCGTACAGTTTCCGATTATCATATTGAAGATTTGATGGGGCGAAGCGTGTTTGCTCTGTCCGGGGGCGAAAAGCAAAAAATAGCCTGTGCTTCATCAAGTGTATTGCTACCGGGAATTATGGTCCTTGACGAACCATCTTCTAATCTGGATATGGCTGCTATTGATGACCTGCGGCAGGTCTTGAGCCTCTGGAAAAAGCAGGGCAAAACAATTCTGATTGCAGAACACCGCCTTTACTACCTTCACGATCTTGCAGATCGTGTGCTGTATGTAAAAGATGGGGAGATTGAACGGGAATACACGCCTGCTGAATTTGACAGTTTATCGGATAGCACTCGAAAAGAAATGGGGCTGCGGCCGTTTTCTCTCTCGAAGTTGAAACCCGCGAATCAGTATCAGGCGCATACAGCTAAACTGATGGAATTTCAAAATTTCTGCTTTGCGTATAAAAAGCGGGAACCGGAAAGCCTCCATATTCCGAGTGCTGAACTGCCTGTTGGAGAAACGATTGCCATTATCGGCCTGAATGGCGCTGGAAAATCTACTTTGGCCCGCTGTATTTGCGGACTGGAAAAGAAGTGTGGCCTTTTGCAGGTTGACGGGAAAACCCTTGATTGGAAAGCCCGGCTCAAACATTGCTACATGGTAATGCAGGATACCAGCCATCAGCTATTTACCGAAAGCGTGACGGATGAAGTGCTTCTGAGCATGGACAACAAGGATGAAACTGTTGTGGATAAAATTCTTAAACAGTTTGATCTGCTGGAATATAAAGACAGGCACCCGCTTTCTCTTTCCGGCGGGCAAAAACAGCGGGTAGCGATCGCGTCTGCCATTGTGAGTAACCGGGAGATCATTGTGTTTGACGAACCAACCAGCGGGCTTGATCTCAAACATATGCGGGAAGTTGCGCGGAGTTTGAAGTCACTCGCGGATCAGGGCAAAACGCTTCTTGTTATTACGCATGATCCGGAGTTGGTGATGGCGGGATGTTCGTATGTAGTCCATATGGAAAAAGGGCAAGTAAAAGAAAGCTATCCATTGGACGAATCCGGCAGTAAAAAGGTTTTGGATTTTTTCCGAATCCGCCAGTGAATTTTAGAAATTATGAATGTCAGGGCCGCCTTGACTGGACAGAAAGATAATGATAAGAGGCCGCTTTACTTTGGCGGCCTCTTGTTTTTGAAGCACAGACAGTACGGCTCAATATAAGGAGGGCTTATGTTCAAAAAAATCTTTGAGTACGCAGGGCCATATAAGAAAAATATGTATGTGGCCACGGTTGTCGTACTGGTCAGCGTTCTTATGGGCGTCCTGCCTTTTGTGCTGGCCTATCAGGTCATTTCACCATTGGTTATGGGCGATTCTGTTGAGACAGAATTTGTTTTATTGCGTGTTATAGGGGTTTTGATCTGTCTTGTTTTGCAGGCGGTTTTATATGGATGGGGATTATCAATTTCTCATAAAGCAGCATATAACACATTGTTCCGGCTGCGGGTATCTCTGCAGGAGAAGTTTGAGAAACTTCCCCTTGGCATTGTGGAGGAAAAAGGGACAGGGACAATCAAAAAGCTGTTTGTCGATGATGTGGACAGCTTGGAATTGCTCCTTGCTCATTCAGTCCCGGAGGGTATCGCAAATTTTACTGATCCCGCTGGTGATTTATGTTGCTATGTTTTGTGCGGACTGGAAACTGGCTCTTATGTCTTTGGCCTCTATCCCGATCAGCCTGCTCTCCATGGTCATTATGTACTCTGTTGGAATGAAGCGCATGGGTCCCTACTATCAGTCTGCACAGAAAATGAACAACACGATCATTGAGTACATCAATGGTATGGAGGTTGTCAAGGTTTTCAACCGGGAGAGTGAATCTTACGAGAACTTCCGCAAGGATGTAACGGACTATCGGGATTATACCTTGGCATGGTATAAGGCCGCCTGGCCCTGGATGGCGATATACGGAAGTCTGCTGCCCTGCACTGTTATTCTGACTTTGCCTCTTGGGGCATGGTTTGTTCTCTGTGGCATAAGCACTTTACCTGATTTGATTTTAGTCCTCTGCCTTTCCCTCAGCATTGGGATTCCTCTCCTGAAAGCACTGGGCTTTATGGAGACGATTCCGAATCTGAATTATAAGATCACGGCACTTGAACAGATGTTAAATGCGGCACCGCTGCAAGCTGCTGAGGATGATTTCCACGGACAGGATTTTAACATTTCTTACGATCATGTTTCCTTTGCGTATCAGACGACACAGCCTGGCCCAGATGGGAAACCGATAATAGCGGAAAACGAAGTCCTCCACGATATTACCCTTGTGGCAAAAGCAGGACAAAAAACTGCCCTGGTTGGTGAATCCGGTTCTGGCAAGAGCACCCTTGCAAAACTGTTGATCCACTACTATGACCCGCAGAAAGGGAGCATTTCCATTGGCGGGCAGAAACTTTGTGATATGAGCCTGGAGGCATTGAACAGCCGCATTTCCTATGTGGCTCAGGATCAGTACCTGTTTAACACCTCCCTGCTGGAAAATATCCGTCTTGGACGTTTGGATGCTACCGATGAGGAAGTAATGGAGGCGGCGAAGAAAGCCCAGTGTATGGAGTTTCTGGAAAAGCTGCCGCAAGGTATTCACTCCATGGCGGGCGATGCGGGGAAAATGCTTTCCGGGGGGCAGCGCCAGCGAATTTCCCTGGCGCGAGCAATATTGAAGGATGCCCCGATTGTAGTGCTTGACGAGGCCACGGCCTATGCTGATCCAGAAAATGAGGAAAAAATGGAGGCTGCTATTGCGGAGCTGGTGAAGGGAAAAACCTTGGTAGTTATCGCTCACAAACTTCCCGCTATAATGAACGCAGATCAAATATGCGTTATGGATCACGGAAAGATGGTGGCAACCGGAAAACATCAGGAGCTGATTCAAGCTTGCCCAGAATACCAAAAGTTGTGGAAAGCGGCTCAGGACAGCGCCGAGTGGAAAGTATCTACTGCAAAGGAGGGAAGATAAATGTTTGCATTGATTTCAAGAATCCTGAACCTCTCCGGGAGGTATAAAAGCCGTATTCAGGCTGCATTTCTATGTGCATTTGTCGAGTCCATTCTCTCCAAAATGCCGATCTTCATGGCGTTTATTGTCTTTGCCGGGTTTGCTGATAATACGCTGACTGGAAAGACCTGTCTGTTTGTCGGACTTGGATTATTAGCTGTTGTAGTGGTTCAGACAGTGGTTCACTATTTGAGCGACCGTCTGCAAAGTGCCGCTGGATTTATGATCTTTGCTGATAAACGGATGGAGTTGGGAAATCATTTAAGAAAAATGCCGATGGGTTACTTTACATCGGGGAATATTGGCAAAATCAGCTCTGTTCTCAGTACGGATATGGTTTTCATTGAGGAAGTTTCTATGAGTACCATTGGCAACATGATGAGCTATATGCTGTCTACTTTGGTTTTAGCTGTTTTTATGTTCGTACTGGATTGGAGACTTGGGCTGATTGCGGTAATCATTACCTTGCTGGCATCGCTGGTTGCAAAATATATGAATAAGGTTTCCTTCAAGGAGGCTGTCGGGCGTCAAAACCAAAGCGAGAATTTGACGGATGCGGTCTTGTCTTTTGCTGAAGGAATTGGGGTTATCAAAAGTTACAATCTGCTCGGAGAAAAATCTGACGAATTAACGGAAAACTTCAAAAAATCAAGGGATGTCAATACGAAGTTTGAGCAGAAAATGACACCGTGGACCACTGGCTTAAACATTCTCTATGGCGTGGGTATTGCCGCTATCTTCGGTTTATCCGTTTTTTTACATCAGGAAGGCGTACTCTCCCTGGCTTATCTTTTGGGCGTGCTGCTGTTTGTCTTTGATCTCTTTGGACCTCTGAAAGCTCTTTATGGAGAAGCAACCCGACTGACGTGATGAATGCCGCATTAGACCGCATTGAAGCTGTTTTGGACGAGCCCGAACTTCCCGATAACGGAAATCAACATATTCTGTCACAGGCACAGCCGGATCAGCCAGAAGTACAATTTAGCGATGTGGCCTTCGCCTATCAGGACAAGGAAGTCCTGCACAACATCAACTTCTCTATGCAGAAGAATACCATGACCGCACTTGTGGGACCGTCTGGCGGTGGCAAATCCACGATTGCGAACCTTCTGGCGCGGCTGTGGGATGTGAAATCCGGCAAAGTGACAATCCGTGGTACAGATATTCGGGATGTACCTCTCGCCGAACTGATGGAACAGATCAGCATGGTTTTCCAGAGGGTGTACTTGTTCCAGGATACCATTTACAACAATATCAGCATGGGTAAACCGGACGCTACCGAGGAAGAAGTCTATGAGGCTGCAAAAAAAGCCCGCTGCTATGATTTTATCATGGCGCTGCCAGATGGATTCCAGACAGTCATCGGTGAAGGCGGCGCTACTCTGTCCGGCGGTGAAAAGCAAAGAATCTCTATCGCCCGCTGCATTTTGAAGGACGCACCGATTGTCATTTTGGATGAAGCGACTGCAAGTGTTGATACCGATAATGAAAGCTATATCCAGGAGGCAATCAATGAACTGGTAAAGGGTAAAACATTGCTTGTGATTGCACACCGCCTGAATACCATCCGTCAGGCAGATCAGATTTTGGTGATCTCCGATGGACGGATCAGCGAACAGGGAACCCATGACGAGCTTATGGCAAAAGCCGGGATTATCAGGATTTTGTAAATATCCGTAAAAAGTCCTCCGGCTGGAGCCTTGCATAAAGGAGACAATAGTGATGATTCATGCGTCCGGAGAGGATTATCTGGAGGCTGTGCTGGTTCTTCAAAAGAATCACGGTGCTGTCCGCTCTATTGATGTTGCACGGCGTGTTGGAGTTTCAAAAGCCAGTGTAAGCTATGCGGTGTCGGCTTTGCGTGAAGGGGGCTTTTTAACGGTAGATAGTGATTACGTTTTGCATTTGACCGAAACAGGCCGGAATGTTGCCGAAAAAATTTATGAGCGGCATCAGTTCTTTACAGAGCAATTTATCGCAGCTGGCGTTGACCCTGAAATTGCAGAGCGAGATGCTTGCCGGATTGAACACGCCATCAGTCAGGACACCTTTGAAAAGATCCGGGATGCACACAAACAGGAAAAATAGGATACTAATGCCCGTCGTTCCAACTGTGCGGACAAGAGCAGCCAGTGGGGAAAATATAAGCCCACTGGCTGCTCTACATGAAAGACAATCATCGGCCCTTTTGTTTTCCCCTGTACATCACTTCAGCTTATCTGCGCTCATGCACAGGTCTATGTACCGTTGCGACTCTTCTTCACCCTTTCCTGCAAAGTAATCAAGAACGCACTTGGCAACGGTCTGCGGCGCTCTATCGTGGAACACGATTCCATCCAGACTGATGTCCATTTCTTCTGAGATCAGCGCAACCGTTTCAAATTTCGGATTGCTCTTGCACTTTTCAATCTCAATGACAGTTCGGGTACACATATTAAGCCGTTCCGCTAATTCGCGCTGCGTGATCTTTTTCTGCTCCCGCTTTTCGCGAAGCTTTTGGGCGAACAGGTCAAGAAAGTTCATTGTAAATCACCTCTACTACATTGTAGAGTGAGCCTCAATTCACTTAAATACACATGAAGCTCACATTGAATGAGCCGCAAATCACATTCAGCGAGTTGGAGGTAATTTTATGATGTCACGGATGAACAGGAGATACTGCTAAGGCCGCTCGCGGTCATGTAAAAAAGCATAAGCACCGATTAGCCGTCCACTTCAAAAAGCACGCGGCTATCCCCCAGACGAGCTGCACTCACGAAAGCGAGTTGCAGCTCTCTTTTTATGCGGTTTGGTTCATCAGTGATTTAGCCCTCCCGGTACAGTATTCGTTACTCATGTTTTCACTCGCACGCAAGGCGCTCGTTCAGGTCATCATGCCTGTTCGAGCGCCTTTTTACGTTTTCCTGTCGGCTGTCGTTCTCCGCCGGTGTTGGTCTGGTTCACCACCCACCCAACACCGAAACGGAGGACATATTATGTTTAACAGAAAGAGCAGCTATGCGCTGAACAAGAAAGACCCCAACGCTATCGTTTACATGGATGCCAACGAAGCCATCATCCGCCTGACCCGCGAGGACTTTGCCAGCGAGGAAGAATTTCTGAAATGGAAGTCCCTGTCGGATGCAGACTATCATGCTTCCGAGAAAGAGGATCATGTCTACGCTAATCATACCCTTGCACTGGACGAGCTTTCCGAGGAAGCAGCATCTATTCCCGCTGCGGATATCTGCATGGAGCAGGCGCATGACCGGGTGGCGGAAATCCGCCGTAGCACCCAAAAGGTTACGCAAATCAGGAAGCACCTGACGGACACTCAGTTCCGCAGGATGTGGATGTATTTCGTGGATGGAATGACGATTGACGAGATTGGAAAAGTCGAAGGCGTGTCGCATCAGGCTATTTCTCTCAACATTACAGCAGCAATCAGAAAAATCAAAAATATTTCTGAGGTTTTTTCAAAAACAACCTTGCAAAAGTGGCCCAAAATCGGCGATAGGTGAAGGGACATTCTCCACGAAGCCTTTCGTTGAACGTTGAAAACTGAATAGACCATGATGCAGGCACAAAACCCGCGTGATAGCGGCATAAGGTGCGCCGCCACGACGATGGCTTCAAGGAGGTGATTCCGGAAAAGCCATCCGAGCGATCTACGCAGCCTTAGACCCGATTCGGCAAATCGGGCGCGATGACAGCGCGGCGGATAATGAAACTTGCTCACGCCCTCCCACAGACTTGAGGGGGAACCCTGCGGTATGCGCCAGCTCTTTGAGGCAGCGGTATCGTGGAGTTATGACAGCCCTGCCAAGGGCGGCCTGCATCATGCCCACTATCCGGGGCGCGTGGCAAATAGGATGGATCTTCTCAAATGGACAAGCAGAGCGGCTGCGCCGGTATTCGCCATTATGTTATGTGGCTCCAATTCTACCCGCGCAGCCGCCTCTCAAAGTCAGATACCATGCGCTGACGGCCTTTCCGTCAGCGCATTCATGTGACCTTGAGGAAACCCACCAAACCGAGAAAGGAGATCGCCATGATGCAGCCGACGCCAAACGAAACCCAAATCCACACGGATGAACTGGTGGACATCCGGGAAGTATCCGTAGACAAAAATCTTCCCAAGGAAGAACGCATTGTCGCCTTTATCCGCCAGATCAAAAATCCTTACCGCTTCCGCTGCGGCGATTTTGTGGTAAACGCCTGCTTTGCCGGGAACGGCGTTACGTTGGAGGAATGTCTGCAAGGCATTTTGCGCTGAGCGACATCCTCGCTTTTTTCCGCAGAGAGTGCTATGATCGGTGTGGAAAAGGATGAAAACCTAATAGCCAGATAACCACTCTTTTCATGCGGGAGCAGTCCGGGAGAAAGGAGTGCTTTTTCATGCCTAAATACAAAGCTACCGCTTACATCCGCCTGTCCTACACCGACGATCATTCCAGCGAAAGCGACAGCGTTTCCAATCAGCGCAAGCTCATTGAAAACTTTGTAGAGCGTAACCCGGATATTGAGGTCGTTTCCGAAAAGATCGACGATGGATACAGCGGCATCATCTTTGACCGCCCCGCGTTCAAGGAAATGATGCAGGATGTCACCGATGG
>OKWC01000257.1_pt1 | contig 11117 bp, 16 predicted proteins | sample 1606971 | NCBI WGS metagenome assembly OKWC01 (sample SAMN04414076, study PRJEB24778) | human gut metagenome | material: faecal | host: Homo sapiens
TTTAAGGTAGAAAGTTTCAATAGGTGAAGTTAGAGGATGCACGGTAAGGGTTACTTCCGTGCATCCTGATTTTATAGTCAAACAGGACTGATAACCTTATTTTCGCAAAATATTTAGGAAAAGAAGGACAAAGATAGTCTTTTTTGATTTATTAGCTAATATTTTTCAAACAAAAATGGATGTATTCCATTTAATGTTGTAAATTTGCATCCCAAATTTGTTTTATAGAGAATGAGACAATTAAAGATTACCAAAAGTATCACTAACCGAGAGAGCGCATCTCTGGATAAGTATTTACAGGAAATAGGCCGTGAAGACCTGATTACTGTAGAGGAAGAGGTAGAGCTCGCTCAGCGTATCCGTAAAGGCGACCGGGTAGCATTGGAAAAACTGACACGTGCCAACTTGCGTTTCGTCGTGTCTGTAGCCAAGCAGTATCAAAATCAGGGGTTAAGTCTTCCTGACTTGATTAATGAAGGCAACCTGGGATTGATTAAAGCAGCCGAAAAGTTCGATGAAACCCGAGCTTCAAGTTTATCAGTTACGCCGTATGGTGGATTCGTCAGTCTATTCTCCAGGCATTGGCAGAACAGTCACGTATTGTCCGTTTGCCGTTGAATCAGGTAGGCTCGTTGAACAAGATCAGCAAAGCCTTCTCTAAATTCGAACAGGAAAACGAACGTCGTCCTTCTCCGGAAGAACTGGCCGATGAACTGGAAATACCTGTAGACAAAATCTCGGACACGTTGAAGGTTTCAGGACGCCACATTTCTGTAGACGCTCCTTTTGTGGAAGGAGAAGACAACAGCTTGCTGGATGTGCTTGTGAACGACGACTCGCCTATGGCAGACCGTTCCTTGGTTAATGAGTCACTTGCGAGGGAAATTGATAGAGCACTCTCTACGCTGACCGAAAGGGAGAAGGATATTATCCAGATGTTTTTCGGTATTAATACGCAGGAAATGACGTTGGAAGAAATCGGCGATAAATTCGGCCTCACTCGTGAGCGCGTACGCCAGATTAAAGAGAAAGCCATTAGAAGATTGAGACAAAATTCGCGTAGCAAGCTGCTTAAGTCTTATTTAGGGTAAGAAAGATTCGGTTTCCGAAAAGAAAACAAAGCACAAGATGGAAGGTTGTTTCCGTCTTGTGTTTTTGTTCATAATATACCAATAATGCCTATCGGTTGCGCTATGTGCCGCATGGTAATGGGCACATCAGCAAATTATTATAGTTAATTAATCTATTACTTTTTCGTATTTGTCCGTAAATAACTACTTTTGTCCTCTAATAAAATTATAAAATTAGAATTATGAAATCCATAAAGATTCTGTGCTCTTTATTATTGGTACTGACGGTATGCTCGGCATTCTCATTGAAAGGAAGTAAATCTGTTTATATAGTAGGCGTATCCGCATCGTTTACAGATTCATTGGTTTATTTCACGGAAATCCAGTTGCTGGACAGTGTGAGTCTGGATAAGAATAAGATGTTGCCGGAACGCTCACAATACAGTTATCAGCTGAAAAATTATCTGGAAAACGAGGAAGGGCTGACGAACCGTACTTGCTTTGTTTATTTCTCGAACAGCAGAAAGAAACTGCAGAAGACCATCAACAAGATGAAGACCAAGTATCAAAAAGGAAAGACCTTGCTGATTCGCGAAGTGAACCCCAATGCGTTCAAGTTCAAGAAACCGGAAGAGTAATCCTTTTCTTATGAAAAAGATTCTATTTCTATTCTTGGCAGCCTGCTTTTTCTTCTCTTGTGAGAAGGAAACAATCGTGATTCCTCAGCAACATGCCGGAAGAACGGTTCTGGCATTCTTTTGGGCGGATAACAGTTTGAATTCCAGTTTGCGTAATAATATTCAGACGATGATGCAAGGACTTCAGGCTATGAAGGATTCGGCTGCTTTATTGGTATATTGGGATGGTGAGGCTTCGGATATCAGTTGGCCGGAGCCTTGTATCGTAGAATATGTAACCAATGGTCAGGGGGGTATCAACAGCCTGTCTAAAGGAACGATAGATGCAATGATGGCTGATAAGAATACATCTATCTATGATTTGATTGGTATTGGTAACATCAGAAAAAATATCCCCCTCAGACATCGACGGAGAAAACCGTCATGCAGACAGTGATAGGTGATATGATGAGTGCTTACCCGTCGGAAAGTTATGGAATAATCTTTGGATCTCACGGTTCGGGATGGTTGCCCACTATTACCGGCACCCGTTCTATAGGACAAGATGGCGGGCGGTATTCCAGTGACACAGCGTTGATACCGGAATGGGCGGAAGTGTTGCGTACGGTAAATCCTCAAAAGTTTGATTTTGTCTTGTTTGATGCGTGTATGATGGGGTGTGCCGAGGTGTATTATGAGCTGAAGGATGCTGCCAGATACTGTATCGCTTCTGTACTTGATATACCGGCAGCCGGATTTCCTTATGCAAGTGTGATGCCTTATTTGTATGAAAATGCGATCAAGGATTATTTGGGGCCAATCTGTAAAGATTATATAGATTATTATAACTATAATGGTTGGGGAACCATTTCGGCAGTGGATTGCAATCAGATGGAAGGCTTGGCGGAAGCGGTCAGAAGTGTGATTTTGTCCAATCAGGATAGCCTGAAGAACGTGGATACAGCTGATTTGCAGCAATATGGCAAAGGCAGCAGCAACTTCAAAGGATATGCCTATGATATGTTACAGTTTATTGAAAAATTGTGTGGAGGAATGGCTCCGGACGATTTTACGCAACAATTAAAGAAGACGGTCGTTTATACAGGTTATACTCATGATCCCACCTCATCCTTGTACAGAATAGATGGGGATAACTACAGTGGAATGGGTATGTATATCCCCAATTCATTCACCACTCCCAAATATTTGCTTTGGAACAATTATTTCAAGTCTTCCATAGCGTGGTATCATGCATCCGGATGGGCTGAAACGGAATCTATTTGGGGGAATTGAAGGAGAATGCAGCCAGTTGCCTTTTACTTGATCCCGAATAATAGATATAGCGGATGGAAGTACCGAATTTCCGGTATTCCTCCATTTCCACCGAGTTGTCTACTGCATCCTGCAGGGCTTGTTTAAAGGCGGCATAATGGGTGTTCATATAAGTGGCGTTGTCCAGTTCTCCTGTAACACTGTAGAAATAGCTCACACTATTATCTTTCTCATTATAACAGGTGCTGTCCAGTGTAATCGTTTCGTTCATGCGTGTGGGGCAGGACCGGTTGGTCTTTTCGGCTGTCTGTTTGAATTTACGGACTTGTGAACGGTGGTTATTATTACATCCTGCCAAAGTAAGGATGCCTAGGGCCGCTATTATAACTGTTTCTCTTTTCATTATAAATCGGTATTTTGAAGCGAAAGTAAACTATAAGTTTGAACAAAGCAAATGGATTTTTGTTTTTTTATTAGTAAGTTTGTGCAAACAAAAAAAGTAAAACATGTCTCGCATTATAGATGAATTAAAACGTACAGACCACAAGCGTTATCTGGGTGGTCTTGATTTCTTTAAATATATTGGTCCCGGATTACTGGTTACTGTAGGTTTTATTGATCCGGGAAACTGGGCCTCGAATTTTGCGGCCGGTTCCGAATTTGGTTACGCGTTGTTGTGGGTGGTGACCTTGTCTACCATTATGTTGATTGTGTTGCAGCACAATGTGGCCCACCTGGGCATTGTGACGGGATTGTGCCTGAGTGAAGCAGCCACGCAGTATTGTCCCAAGTGGATATCCCGTCCCATTTTGGGCAGCGCGGTGCTGGCCTCCATATCCACTTCGCTGGCGGAGATACTGGGAGGAGCCATTGCCTTGCAGATGCTTTTGGAAATTCCCATTGCCTGGGGATCTGTCCTTACTACGATGTTTGTCGTCATTATGCTTTTTTCCAATTCATATAAAAAGATAGAAAGAGCCATCATTGCTTTTGTATCCGTAATCGGCCTTTCGTTTCTGTATGAGTTGTTTTTGGTAGATATTGACTGGCCTGTGGCAGTCCGTTCCTGGGTGGTTCCTGAGATACCCCAGGGCAGTATGCTGATTATCATGAGCGTACTTGGGGCAGTGGTTATGCCGCATAACCTTTTCTTGCATTCAGAGGTGATACAGAGCCACGAGTACAACAAGCAGGACGAGAGCTCCATTCGTAAAGTATTGAAATATGAATTCTATGATACTTTGTTCTCCATGATTGTAGGATGGGCCATCAATAGTGCCATGATCTTACTGGCAGCCGCTACTTTCTTCCGTACCCCGACTCCGGTGGAAGAGTTGCAGCAGGCGAAGTCGTTGCTTGACCCGTTGCTGGGCAGCCATGCCGGAATCATCTTTGCTTTGGCATTGCTGATGGCGGGGATTTCCTCCACCATAACCAGTGGTATGGCGGCAGGTTCTATCTTTGCAGGTATTTTCGGTGAGTCTTATCATATCAAGGATATCCACTCTAAGGTCGGTATTTTGATTTCTTTGGGGATAGCATTGGTTCTTATCTTCTTTATTGAGAATCCCTTTTACGGACTTATCATTTCTCAGATGATTCTGAGTATCCAGCTGCCTTTCACGGTGTTCCTGCAAGTAGGACTGACCTCTTCCAAACGGGTGATGGGCAAATATGCCAACTCCCGGTGGAGTTCATTTGTGCTTTATACCATTGCGGTGATTGTCTCCGCATTGAATATCATGCTGTTGCTCAGTTGAATAATGTGCGAATTTGCCCATGTGCCAATTGCCATGCGGGACCATAGCGCAGCACGTGGGCACATGGGCAAATTTTTTATTTCGTTTTGCTTTCCGAGATAATCAGCAGCTTGTCACCGGCGTGCAGTTGCAGAGAGCCATTGGGAATCATGAACTCGTTTCCTCTTTTTATCAGCATCACCAGCATACCTTTAGGCAGGTTCATATCCATTAGTCTGTTTCCTTTTGCCAGCATTTCTTCCGTCAGTACGATATCGCGGAGGTCTGTATTGATTTCCTCCGGTATCTCTACTCCGAAATCATTTCCTGTTTTTTCCAGTGGGGTATCCAGATGGAGTAATTTGGCCATCCATGAAATGGTCGTTCCCTGAACCACTAAAGACAATATGGTAATGAAGAATACGATATTGAAAATCTGAGTAGATCCCGGCACATCAGCTACTACCGGATAAGTGGCGAATATGATAGGTACTGCTCCGCGCAATCCCACCCAGGAAATAAACAGCCGTGAGTTGATGTTCATCTTTTTAAAGGGAAGGAGGCAGAGCAGGACACTGAGCGGGCGGGCGAGGACAATCATGAAAATGCCGATCAAGGTTGCCGGTATGGCGATGGACAACATTTCATGGGGATTCACCAGCAATCCCAGGCTCAGGAACATGATAATTTGGAAGAGCCAGGTCATGCCGCTCATAAAAGTAGCGATCTCCTTACGGTTTACAATGCGTGCGTTACCCACCATCATTCCTGCTATATAGACAGCCAGATAGCCGTTTCCTTTACACAGGTCGGTCATGGTGAATGTGAAGAAAATAAAGCTCAGCAGCAAGATAGGATAGAGTGACTGGTTCTTCAAGTCAATCTTGTTGATGATTGCTACCGCCAGTTTTCCCAGCAGGAATCCTGATGTGCCACCCACAGCAAACTGAATCAGGAATGAAATCAGAATATCGTCTGCCCCCATGCCTGCCGACGTGATGAACTGTATCAGGACGATAGTAAGCATATACGCCATAGGGTCATTACTTCCGCTTTCCAGTTCCAGCATCGGTCGGAGGTTATGTTTCAGATTCATGCTTTGCGAGCGCAGGATGTTGAACACGGAAGCAGAGTCCGTAGAGGACATGGTAGCCGCCAGCAGCATGGCCGTCATCAGGGACATGGTAATGCTGACATTCGAGAATCCGGAAATCCAATAATAAAGAATCCGGTGAAAATAGTAGTAAGCAACACACCGAAGGTGGAAAGCAGTATGCCTTGTGGCAATACAGGTTTGATATCCGAGTATTTGGTATCCATACCCCCTGAGAACAGAATGATGCTAAGGGCCATCATGCCGATGAACTGGGCTTCGCCCGCATCATGGAACTGGAGTCCCAGACCATCGCTTCCGAATAGCATGCCGACCAATAAAAAAACAAGTAACGTAGGGATTCCGAACCGGTATCCGGTCTTACTCACTACAATACTTACGAATAATAGGATGGAACCTATCAAGAGAATGTTTTCTGCATTAAATATCATACTTCTGTGATCTTGTTTAATTTTTTAATATGATGTGCCAGCATCAGGCAGGCTGTGATAAACGCTAACAGATCGGATACAGGCATACTGAGCCAGATACCGTTCAGTCCCCACCAATGAGGTAGTAACAGCAGGCAGGGTAATAAATACAACAGTTGGCGGGACAAGGAGAGGAAGATAGAAATTTTCGCTTTCCCGATAGATTGGAAGAAACTGGAAATTACAATTTGTATTCCCACGAAAGGAAACATCAGTACTCCGATTTGTAACCCGGTGCGTGCCAATGCTGTAAGTTCTTTATCGTCTGTAAACATATTAACAACCAAATTAGGGAAAAGTTCGCTGAAAGCAAATCCCAACGAAGTGATGCACCCCCCTGCAATCATGCAATATTTCAAAGTCTGCTTCACCCGGCCGAATTTGTGTGCGCCATGATTATAGCCCACAATCGGTTGCATTCCCATAGTCAGCCCCATGATAACCATTACAAACAGCATCAGCAGACGGTTTAATATGCCGTATGCGCCGATAGCCAGATCGCCCCCGTAGAGCAGCAGGCTCTTGTTGAATATAATGACAATGGCCGAAGCGCAGACATTCATCAGGAACGGCGACATACCTATACTGAAGATATTCTCTACGATCCGTTTCCTTAATTTGAATATCCCTTTCTTGAAGCGGATATAACTTTTTTCCTGCATGAAATGGCTCAGCACCCATATCATGCCGGCAAACTGTGAAAGGATGGTTGCCGTGGCTGCTCCGCGGATTCCCCAACCGAGCCAGAAAATAAAGACAGGAGCCAGAATAATGTTGCATCCCACTGTCAGCATGGAGGACAGCATCGCCTTTCGGGGATAACCGGTGGCACGCATGATATTATTCAGTCCGATCATTACATAGGTGACAGGACTTCCTATTAATATAATCTGCATAAAGTCGCGGGCGTATGGCAACGTGTCATGGCTTGCCCCGAAGAAGAACAGAATCCGGTCCAGAAACAGCAGGGTGATGCCTCCGTAGAAAATAGAATTTATCACACAGAGCACCGTTACGTTTCCCAGCACCTTCTCGGCACCGTCCGTATCCTTCTGCCCCAGGCGGATAGAAGAAATGGTAGCGCCACCCACCCCGACCAGTGTACAGAATGCCACCAGCAGATTCATCAGCGGAAAAGAAATAGCCAAACCCGATATGGCCATGGCGCCGACACCATGGCCGATAAATACACTATCAATAATATTGTACAGTGATGTCAGTGTCATCCCTATGATGGCAGGGATAGAGTACTCTAAAAGCAGCTTTCCGACCTTTTCTGTACCCAGTATGTGCGGGTTGTTTTCTTTCATTCGCGTTTTTGTTATTTTTAAGCTTTGCAAAGTTAGGAATATGGAGGATTATTCGGACCTTTGTGGCGTTAAATCAAACTAAAAGTAATATGAATTCAACAAAAAGCATAGCAGCTTTATTCGATTTTGACGGAGTGGTAATGGATACTGAGACTCAGTATAGTATATTCTGGAATGAACAAGGACGGAAATACCATCCGGAGCTTCCCGAATTCGCCGGTTGATAAAAGGACAGACCTTGACACAGATTTATGCCAACTATTTTGCCGGAATGGAAGAGGTGCAGCATGAAATTACAGAAGATTTGAACAAATTTGAAAAAATATGTTATATAATTATATCCCGGGCGAGAGGCTTTCCTGAAAGAATTGAGGGAAAACGGGGTAAAGATAGCTATAGTCACAAGTTCAAATGAGATGAAGATGAGCAACGTATATAAAGCACATCCGGAATTGAAGCAAAGTGTGGACCGTATCCTCACTGCTGAAATGTTTACTCATTCCAAGCCTGACCCCGAATGCTTTCTGTTAGGTGCGACAGTTTTTGACACCGTGCCGGAGAACTGTGTGGTTTTCGAGGACTCGTTTCATGGACTTGAGGCGGGGAACCGTGCCGGAATGACTGTGATAGGACTGGCTACCACCAATTCTGAAGAGCAAATACGCGACAAGGCAAATGCTGTTATTCAGGACTTTAATGGATTCAGTTTCGAAAAAATGAAGAATATGATGAGGTAATGTCAACTAAAACATCTACCTTTGCAGCCGTTTTTTATAAATTAAAGTAAATATGGCAGGATATATTTCAGGTGATACACGCAAAGTAACTACCCACCGTTTGGTGGAAATGAAGCAGAGAGGCGAGAAAATTTCTATGCTTACCTCCTATGATTACACGACAGCGCAGATTGTAGATGGCGCAGGCATCGATGTTATATTGGTAGGCGACTCCGCTTCGAATGTCATGGCAGGAAATGTGACCACACTTCCTATCACCCTTGATCAGATGATTTATCATGGAAAGTCTGTGGTCCGTGGGGTGAAACGCGCGCTTGTTGTGGTGGATCTGCCTTTTGGCACTTACCAGACTTCCGAATACGAAGCGGTGACCAATGACGATCAAAGTAATGAAGATACGCACGCCGATGCTTTGAAACTGGAAGGAGGCGTGGAGATCATTGATGCGGTAAAGAAAATCATTGCTGCCGGCATTCCCATCATGGGACATTTGGGGTTAATGCCGCAATCTATCAATAAATATGGAACCTATACTGTACGCGCCAAGGACGAGGAAGAGGCCGAGAAGTTGTTGAGCGATGCACATCTGCTGGAAGAGACAGGGTGTTTTGCGCTGGTACTTGAGAAAATCCCTGCGTCACTGGCAGAGCGTGTGGCCAGGGAACTGACTATTCCCGTTATCGGTATCGGAGCCGGTGGCGCGGTAGACGGGCAGGTGCTGGTAGTATCGGACATGCTGGGGATGACCAACGGTTTCAGTCCTCGTTTCCTCCGTCGTTATGCCGATCTGCATACAGTTATGACGGGAGCCATACAGCAGTATGTGGATGATGTGAAAAAAGGGGATTTCCCTAACGAAGACGAACAATATTAAAAGTTTTTGCTGATATGTATGATGACTTCTTCTTTCCGTATGAAAAGGCAAAACTGTGGACTGGGAATATGTTTTTGTTATCCCTTTCCAATTTTTTGTCTTTATTGCATCACTATACATGATGCTTCCTGTGCTGCCTTTATGGATGGTGCGGCACTGGTATTGCAGTTATGCGGAAGCAGGAGCAGCCATTGCTGTTTTCGGGCTGGCCATGTTCCTTCCGGGAACATTCAACAGCTACCTTATTGATACGTTCAAACGTAAAAGTGTGTGCTTTATAGCGATATTCCTGTTTGTGGCATCCAGTCTGCTATATCCGTACGTTGCGACCGTAGGATTTGTAGCTTTGGTCAGGGCTGTCCAGGGAGGGCTGTTCAGCGTCATTACCATGACTACGGGCAGTACATTGGTGATTGATGTCACTGCTTCCCGCCGCCGCACGGACGCCAATATCGCTTTTGCCTGGGCGGGTCGTTTGGAATGGTGGTGGGTCTTGCCTTGGGGATCTATATTTATCCTTATTGGAATTTTCACCATATCATTTATACCAGTATGGCTCTGGGAGCGTTGGCGCTGGTGCTGATTCCGGCGGTGAAAGTTCCTTTCCGTGCTCCGCTCAGCACTTCATGGTTCTCGCTGGACCGTTTTTTGCTGCCGCGCACTTTGTGGCCGGGGATGAATATGATGATGGTGGCCATTATCTTTGGGATATTGGTGGCACATATTTACAATGAATTGTTTTTTGTTTGTATCCTGATAGGCTTTGTCCTGTCTTTGCTGCTTTTGCGTTACGTGCTTTCTCATGCTTCCGGTCGTTCGGAGGTAGAGCTGGGGCAGGCGGCAATGATAGGAGGATTGTTATTGCTCGCTTTTTCCAATAGCTTGATGAACAGTTATATAGCTGGTATTTTGTTGGGGATGGGAACCGGAACCACTGTGTCACGTTTCTTTATAAAAATGATCAGCCTGCCGAGGCATTGCGAGCGGGGAACGGGAAACAATACCTATCAGCTGATGTGGGAGGCAGGAGTACTGATTGGTTTCCTGTTTGAGAATATGTGGACTGAGGGTCATCCCGATACCATTTATTGGATATGTATCGGTATCTGTGTCGTTCTGCTGCTGATGTATGAGTTCTTCACACATCCGTGGTATTACAGAAAGATGGAGGAAAAACAGTGAAATATGGCAACTTACATAAATTAATAATATAAAGAATATGGCAGACGACAAAAAGATTATCTTTTCGATGGTGGGCGTAAGCAAAGCCTTCCAGGCGAACAAACAGGTATTGAAGGACATCTACCTATCCTTTTTTACGGTGCTAAGATCGGTATCATCGGTCTGAACGGTTCGGGTAAATCAACACTGATGAAAATCATTGCCGGACTGGAGAAAAGTTATCAGGGAGAAGTGGTGTTCTCGCCGGGCTACTCTGTAGGCTATCTGGCACAGGAACCGCATCTGGATGATGAAAAGACAGTGAAAGAGGTGGTGATGGAAGGAGTGCAGAGCATCGTGGACACACTGGCGGAATACGAAGAAATAAACAATAAGTTCGGGCTTCCCGAATACTATGAGGATTCTGAAAAGATGGATGCGCTCTTTGCCCGTCAGGCAGAGTTGCAGGACATCATTGACGCTACGGACGCATGGAATCTGGACAGCAAGCTGGAACGCGCCATGGATGCGTTGCGCTGTCCGCCCGAAGACCAGCCGGTGAAGAACCTCTCGGGAGGCGAGCGTCGCCGTGTGGCATTGTGCCGTCTGCTGTTGCAGAAGCCGGATATTCTGTTACTGGACGAGCCTACCAACCATTTGGATGCGGAAAGTATCGACTGGCTGGAACAGCATTTTGCAGCAATATGAAGGTACGGTGATTGCCGTAACCCACGACCGTTACCTTCCTGGACC
>OKWC01000259.1_pt1 | contig 11064 bp, 13 predicted proteins | sample 1606971 | NCBI WGS metagenome assembly OKWC01 (sample SAMN04414076, study PRJEB24778) | human gut metagenome | material: faecal | host: Homo sapiens
AGAGCATCTTGTTAAACAGCTGATTTCAAGGTATACTATATAATATGATGATAGAGTCATTAAAAATTAAATATATGCGAAGAATGGAGAAATTATGAAGAAAATAGCAAGTTTTACCATTAATCATTTAAAATTAGAACCGGGAATATATGTATCAAGAAGAGATTACATAGGAAGTGAAGTTGCTACAACATTTGACATAAGAATGACAAGACCTAATTATGAGCCGGTTATGAATACAGCAGAAGTTCATACATTAGAGCATTTAGGCGCTACATTTTTAAGAAATCACGAGAAATATAGTGATAAAGTAATTTATTTTGGACCAATGGGCTGCAGAACAGGTTTTTATCTTATTCTTGCAGGTAATTTAGAATCAAAGGATATCGTAGACCTTGTAACAGAAATGTATGAGTTTATGAGTGAATTTGAGGGAGATGTACCGGGTGCATCAGCAAGAGATTGTGGAAATTATCTCGATATGAATTTACCTATGGCTAAATATGTAGCTAAGAGATTCTTAGATAATACACTTAGAAATATTGATGAGAAACATTTAGTATATCCTGAATAAACAATATGGAGGAATTTATGAGTAAATATAAAGTTATCGGAATTATCGGAGCAATGGATGAGGAAGTTAGTAAGATTAAGGAGAAACTATCAGACGTTATGATTAAAAGAATTGCTTCAATGGACTTCTATGAGGGTAAATTACAAGATTTAGATGTTGTAGTTGTACGTTCAGGAATCGGTAAAGTTAATGCTGGAATATGTGCGCAGATTTTAGCAGACATTTATAAGGTTTCAGCAATAATTAATACAGGAATTGCAGGCTCTTTAAATGCAGAGATTAACATTGGAGATATAGTATTATCAGAAGATGCATTGCAACACGATATGGATACATCGGCATTTGGTGATCCTATCGGCGTAATTCCAAGAATGGATTGTTCAACATTTAAGGCAGATAAAGACCTCATTAAGATAGCAGAGGAATCATGTAAGGAAGTTCTTGATGGAATAAATGTATTCACAGGAAGAGTATTAAGCGGAGACCAGTTCATATCAGGTAAAGAGAAGAAAGATTGGCTTGTCGATAATTTTGACGGATATTGTACAGAGATGGAGGGTGCTGCAATTGCACAGGCTGCATATCTTAACAACATTCCATTTCTTATTATAAGAGCAATATCGGATAAAGCAGATGACAGTGCGCATATGGATTATCCGACATTTGAAGCAATGGCAATTGAGAATTCAGTTAAATTATTAACTGCTATGGTTGGCAGAATCAGTAAACAGCAATAGATTAATTAACTTTAATGAATTCATCGACAGTAACGAATTCATATCCCTCTGCTTTAAGTGCATCGATGATTTGAAATGCGGCTTCAACAGAGGTATCAAATATATCATGTAATAGAATAATGTCACCACTTTTGGCACGTTTTAATACATGTTTAACAACAGAATCAGTATTAAGAACACTCCAGTCCCTTGGGTCAACTGTCCATAATACGGGAGTGAGATTAGTTTCACGTTTTAAGGCATCTGAATACATACCATAAGGTGGTCTGATATATTTAGGAGAGACACCTGCATAGGTAGTTATGAGTTCAGATGTCTTATTTATTTCTGTAATGGCTTTTTCTTCTGAGATACAGGTCAATTGTACATGTGAGTATGTATGATTTCCAATCAGATGACCGTCCTCGGCCATTCTTTTAATCACATTGGGATTATTCAAAACATTTTCTCCAATTACGAAAAATGTTGCTTTAACATTTCTTTCCTTTAATCCATCAAGTAATTTAAGGGTATATTCAGGGTGCGGTCCGTCATCAAAAGTAATGGCGATTTTTTTAACTTTATCTGTGTTATTCGTTTGTGAAGTATCAGATGAAGAACTATCTGAAAGGGAACTATTTGTATGCTTGTTACTTGAATTACTTTTAATCTTTGAAATATTCGTCTGTATAGTGTTGCTTATGGAAATCTGATATATAAATATTGCAGATAATAAAGTTAGAAGAAGTATTAAACTTAAATAAATATTACGTTTTTCCACACTAATCCCCACATATGAGCAGCTTTTTATAATTATATGCTGTATAAAAATATTAATGACGTACACAATATGTATTATCTAATTTCTTTGAAATGTGGTGAGTATGATAAAATATATTAAGATTACGGTAGCAGCTATAATGTATGCAGTAGGAGTAAGTTTGTTTCTTGATGCTAATAACCTTGTTCCGGGAGGAGTTTCGGGAACGGCCATAATTCTAAACAGACTTACAGGTGTAGAAATAGGTACATTGGTATTTATGATAAATATTCCATTATTACTTATAAGTATCTGGAAATTCGGAATAAGATTTCTGCTTACGACAATATATGTGATAGTTGTATCTTCAATATTTATGAATATTTTTTCGTTATATGGTGGAATGACAGACGATCTTTTAATGGCGGCACTTGCAGGCGGCGGACTTGTAGCACTAAGCATTGGAATAATATTTAAAGAGGGTGCTACGACAGGTGGCGCAGATATTGTAGTTAGATTAGTGAAAATAAGGCATCCACATATTAAGACAGGAAGGATATTTCTGACAGTAGATGGAATCGTTGTAATTGCGTATGTGCTGATATTTGGAAATGTTAACGCAGGACTTTATTCGGCACTTACAGTAATTATAACTTCAACAGTTTTAGACTTTGTACTATATGGTAAAGATGAAGCAAAGCTTTTATATATTATCTCTAAGTCTGAGAAAAGTGAAAATGAACTGGTGGAAAGGCTATTAGGTGAATTAGAGGTAGGTGTAACATATCTGAAAGGATATGGTGCGTATAAGAACAAGGAGAAACGTGTGATAATGTGTGCAATAAGAAAACCGCAATTACCGAAAGCAAAGGAGATTGTAGATGAGACAGATAGTGATGCATTTATGATAATTACTTCTGCAAACGAGATTATAGGAGAGGGATATAAAAGTCACAATACGATAATATAAGTAGATAGAAATATCCGTCTGTATTAAGTAAATTTGCATATATAAATATAGAAACTTTTGCAAGAATTGCTAATCTGTAGATATCTTTTTCGGCTCTTTTGATTATTTAAGTTCATTCAATGCCATACACTTAAAACGAGATGTCCGTCTATGACATTTACTTGCACTAGATAAAGGAATTATGAAAGCGTGTGTCATAGACGGACATCTCGCCTAAGCGTATGCTTAAGTTATTTATTCTCTGAATTATTCTTTACAAAGAAAATTATATAAATTACATAGAATAAAATAACTGAAATTCTATCGAAGAATGATACAAGAGCATATTTAGTTTCAGCAACTGTGAAGAATGAGAATATAACCTGGTTAAAGGAATATAAGAAGCTGAATACATTGCTTATTATTATGTAAGAAACAGGGATAATGAAAAATACTTTTTTATTACCCATTTTATATAAGCCGTATGTCATTGAAATTAATAATCCGATAGATAAAATTGAGATAATGAAACTTGTGAAATATGAATATCTTGAAGTTTCATATGCATCTCCGATAGCTATTAAAGATCTAATTCCTGATAATAAGTTTACAAGGACGATTACACCAAGAGGAATAAAGAATAATAGATGGTTAAATTTAATATTTAACATATTAAGAATTATTAATGCAAGCAGACCGCCAAATGCGATTAATGAGAATATTTCTATGACATAATCCCATGCTTCACGCTCAACAACTATATACATAATAATTGTGAGAAATGCAAATAACACCGATACGATTCCAAGAATTAATGAAATCAATTGATAACTTTTGTTTTGTTTCATTTTAAAGACCTCCATATATTTATAATATTTTTATAAAACATCGTAGTCAGTATAGCAAAGAATATTTCTAAAGTAAATAAAAATATATAAGATATGATTTGTTACATATTTTAATGAAGTATAATTTTTAATCAGATAAATGATAATATGTATTCAATAGTAAAAATTCTGAAGCATACAGCCTTGACAAATTAGAAGAATATTGATATTCTGTTAATGAACAATGGCGTTCTCTTCAAGGGAGGAGAGCGCCTTTTTCTATAAATAAATATAATAGAATTCAGGTATATTAATACATTAGAATATTAAGATATTAAATACCAGAATTAGGTTTAAACGGATTGTTTGTAGTTGTTTTTGTTGCGAAGAATATACACAATCCTGATGAATATGAAGTTACATAAGCGAAAATATTTTAATTTTATGTATTAATATGTGTAAATGGAGGAAAGTGCGATGAAGTATACTAAACAGGAAATAATGAATATGATTGAAGAGGAAGATGTGGAATTTATCCGACTTCAGTTCACAGATATGTTTGGAACAATGAAGAATGTTGCCATTACAGTGAGCCAGTTAGAAAAGGCATTGAATAATCAATGTATGTTTGATGGTTCATCTATCGAGGGATTTGCAAGAATTGAGGAATCAGATATGTACTTATATCCTGATCTTGATACATTTACAATATTTCCATGGAGACCTCAGCAGGGCAAGGTAGCAAGATTCATTTGTGATATATACAGACCTGATGGAACACCATTGAAGGGGACCCAAGATATGTTCTTAAGAAAGTCTTAAAAGAAGCAGAAAATATGGGTTATACATTTGATGTAGGACCTGAATGTGAATTCTTCTTATTCCATACAGATGACAATGGTAATCCTACAACATTGTCACATGAGAAGGCAGGATATTTTGATTTAGGACCAATTGATTTAGGGGAGAATGCAAGACGTGATATGGTTCTTAACCTTGAATCAATGGGATTTGAAGTAGAATCATCTCATCATGAAGTTGCACCTGCACAGCATGAGATAGATTTCAAATACGATAATGCATTAGTTACCGCTGATAATATTATGACATTTAAGCTTACAATTAAGTCAATCGCTAAAAGACATGGTTTACATGCAACATTTATGCCAAAGCCAAAGTCAGGAATAAATGGTTCAGGAATGCATATAAATATGTCACTTAATAAAGATGGTAAGAATATATTTAATGATTCAAATGATGAGAAGGGATTAAGTAAAGAGGCATATAGCTTTATGGCAGGAATTATGAAGCATATAAAGGGGATGACAGTTCTTACTAATCCACTTGTTAATTCATACAAGAGACTTGTTCCGGGATATGAAGCACCAGTTTATATTGCATGGTCAACTACTAACAGAAGTCCTTTGATAAGAATTCCTTCACCAAGAGGTGAGAAAACAAGAATAGAACTCAGATGTCCTGATCCAACAGCTAACCCATATATGGTATTAGCTGTATGTTTAGCAGCAGGACTTGATGGAATTAAGAATAATTTAACACCACCTGCAAGTGTTGATAAGAATATATTTGAGATGTTATTAGCTGAGAAAGAAGAGGACGGAATAGAGCATCTTCCTGAAAACCTTTGTGATGCCATTGAGAAATTTGAAAATGATGAATTTGTACAGAATGTGTTAGGCAAACATATTTCCACAAATTATATAAATGCGAAGAAGAAAGAGTGGCAAGCGTACAGAACCCAGGTTACAGAATGGGAAATCGAAGAATATCTGCATAAGTTCTAAAGTGCAATATTTCTAAAGCGAATACCAAACTGAAACTGGAGGTGAAAGCATGATAGATATATTGGTGGTTTTTCCAAAACTCACTGATGGTCAGGGCATAAGAAATCTGTTAGTCAGAAATGGTTATAAGGTTTCGATTGTATGTACTTCTGGTTATCAAGCGATGTCTTTTATGGATAATATAGACTATGGGATTATAGTATGCGGTTACAAATTTAATGATATGGTTTATACAGAATTATATCAGGAATTAGGATCTACTTTCCAAATGCTATTAGTTGCTTCAAGAGCCAAATTAGAAGAGGGAATTCCTGACGGTGTCGTAAGTGTGGAAATGCCTCTTAAATCATATGATTTACTTAATACTTTAGAAATGATGGCACAGGCATTAGAGCGAATTAAGAAAAAAGGAAAGCAAAAGCCTAAAGAGAGAAATGTGGCGCAGAAAGCCATTATAGAAGAAGCCAAGAAAGTATTAATGATGAATAGAAATATGACTGAGGAAGAAGCACACAGGTACATACAGAAGAATAGTATGGATAGTGGTACAAATATGGTAGAAACAGCACAAATGGTATTGCAGATTATGCATTAACATAAAGAATTGGAATGGAGGATTAAAATGTTTAAAATTAATGATAACTATTTGAAATTACCGGGAAGCTATTTATTTTCAACAGTAGGCAGAAAATCAAGAGAGTTCAAAGCAGCACATCCAGATAAGAAAGTTATAAGTCTTGGTATCGGTGATGTTACACTTCCGCTTGCTCCTGCTGTAATTGATGCATTACATAGTGCAGTAGATGAGATGGGTAAGGCAGAAACTTTTAAAGGATATGCACCTGACCTTGGATATGAATTCTTAAGACAGGCTATAGCCGATAATGACTATAAGGCAAGAGGCGTGGACATCGCTGTAGATGAAATATTTGTAAGTGATGGCGCAAAGAGTGATTCAGGAAATATTGGAGATATATTTTCAATTGATAATAAAATAGCAGTTTGTGATCCTGTATATCCTGTATATGTAGATACAAATGCGATGGCAGGAAGAACAGGTGACTACATCGAAGCAGAACAGAAATGGAGTAATGTAATCTATATGCCTTGTACAGTAGAGACAGGTTTTGCTCCTGAATTACCAAGTGAAGAACCTGACATTATCTACCTTTGTTTTCCTAATAATCCTACAGGTGCAACAATCACTAAGGATAAACTTCAGGAATGGGTTGATTACGCATTAAAGATTGGTGCAGTTATTATCTATGATGCTGCATATGAAGCATATATTTCCGAGGAAAATGTTCCACATACAATTTACGAATGTGATGGTGCTAAAGCATGTGCAATCGAACTTAGAAGCTTTTCTAAGAATGCAGGTTTCACAGGAACAAGACTTGGATTTACAGTTATTCCTAAGGAACTTAAGAGTAATGGAGTTACATTACATAGTCTCTGGGCAAGACGACATGGAACAAAATTCAACGGAGCACCATATATTATCCAGAGGGCAGGAGAGGCTGTGTATAGTCCTGAGGGAAAGAAACAGACAGGCGAACAGGTTGCTTACTATATGAATAATGCAAAGATTATACGCGAGGGACTTGCAGAGGCAGGATATTCAGTTTCAGGTGGTGTTAATGCACCATATATATGGTTAAAGACACCGGGCAATATGACTTCATGGGAATTCTTTGATATGTTATTAGAGAAAGCTAATGTTGTAGGTACACCGGGTTCAGGCTTCGGACCAAGTGGTGAGGGTTACTTCAGACTTACAGCATTTGGAAGTTATGATAATACATTAGAAGCATTAGACAGAATTAAAAAAATGTAAATATAAAATTTATTTAATGAAAAATTTACAATAATTTAGTAATTTGCGATAAACTCCTAAAAAAGAGCTGATTTTACAGTAAATCGGCTCTTTTTTCATATTTTGGTAAAAGGGGCAGTACGTTGACATTAGCTATAATGAATGTTAATATTTGAAACAAATGCAAAAGAATTATATATTTTACAAAACAATGTAATAAGTATATGAAAATAAATATATGAAAGGCAAAACAAGTTATGAATGGATTGACTAGAGAGCAGGTAGAAGAAAAAGATTGAACAGGGTCTGGTAAATCGTGCTGTAGATTCGGGTGCGAAAACAAATAAGCAGATTATAATGGATAACCTTTTTACATATTTTAATGTTATATTTATGATTTTATCTGTGTTAGTATGTGTGGCAGGCTCATTTAGAAGTCTTACATTTCTTCCGGTTGTAGTGGGTAATACGCTCATCGGTATTATTCAGGAGATCAGGGCAAGAAATGTATTAGAGAAGATGAATCTGTTAAATGCTTCGCATACGACAGCGATAAGAGACGGTAAAGAAGTAAAGGTAGCTTCAGAAGAGTTAGTACAGGGCGATTTAGTAATATTTCGGGCAGGAGACCAGATTCCTGCTGATGCAGTAGTTATTGAGGGGTGTGTGCAGGCAAATGAGTCATTGCTTACAGGTGAATCAGACGAGATAGAGAAGAATAAAGGCGACAAATTAATGTCAGGAAGCTTTGTTATATCTGGTGAATGTTATGCTGAACTTGAAAAAGTCGGAGAAGAATCATATATTTCAAAGCTTACTTTAGAAGCTAAAAAGGCAAGAAGAACGAACAGTCAGAAATGATTAAATCAATTAATAAATTGATTATGTGGGTTGGTATTGCGATTATTCCAATAGGTATAGTGCTATATTACCAGGCATATTTTGTGAATGGTGAAAGCTTTTCAGAAAGTATAGTATCAATGGTGGCAGCAGTCATTGGTATGATTCCTGAGGGTTTATATTTACTTACTACAATTGCGCTTGCCATGAGTACAGTAAGACTTGCTAAGGAGAAAGTATTACTTCACAATATGAAGAGTATTGAGACTTTAGCAAGAGTAGATGTTTTATGCGTGGATAAAACAGGTACAATTACGGAAAATAAGATGGAAGTCCATGGCATCGAAGCTATAAACGAGATGTTTGGCAGGGAAGAGACAACTATCGAGATAATATCAGATTTCGTAGAAAATATGACTGCTGATAACATTACAATGGCAGCAATGAAAGAATATTTTAAGAATACAACTAATCGTAAAGCATTAAGCTACACATCATTTTCATCAGAATTCAAGTATTCAAGTGTTACATATGCTGATGAAGTGTTTGTTCTTGGTGCACCTGAAATGGTACTTCGTGATGAATATGAAACTTATAGAGAACTTATAGAGAGATATTCTAAAAAAGGATTAAGAACATTAGTATTTGGCAAATACTATGGAGAAATTGATGGTAAAGCATTAACAGAAGAAGTAGTTCCATATGCACTTGTATTTCTATCTAATAAGATAAGAGAACAGGCTAAGGAAACATTTGAATATTTCAAACAGCAAAATGTACAGATAAAGGTTATCTCAGGAGATAATCCGGGAACAGTATCAGAGATTGCCAAAGAAGCAGGAATTGATGGTGCAGAGAAATATATCGATGCAAGAGAGTTAAAGGACGATATGGACTTTGTAAATGCGGTTAATGAATATAATGTATTTGGTCGTGTAACACCAAAACAGAAACAGCAGCTTGTACATGCATTGCAGAATAAAGGTCATACGGTTGCAATGACTGGTGATGGTGTAAATGATATCTTAGCAATGAAAGATGCAGATTGTAGTATTGCAATGGCATCGGGAAGTGAAGCAACGGCACAGTCAGCACAGGTTGTATTATTAGAGTCAGATTTCTCTAAGATGCCATCAGTAGTATTAGAGGGAAGAAGAGTCGTAAACAATGTGCAACGTTCGGCAAGCTTGTTCCTTGTTAAGAATATATTCTCATTTCTGATGTCAATATTCTCAGCAGTATTTATGATTACTTATCCATTAGAGCCATCGCAGATTTCACTTATAAGTATGTTTAATATTGGTATTCCTGCATTCTTGCTTGCAATGGAGGCTAATAAGAAGCGTATAGAGGGTAAATTCTTAAGGAATGTGTTTATAAAAGCATTGCCGGCAGGACTTACAGACTTCTTTGCTGTAGCAGCACTTGTTGTCTGTGGTAAAGTATTCAAGCTTCCATCTGCTGATATTGCAACAGCAGCAACAATGTTATTAGCAATTGTTGGATTTATGATTCTAAGTAAGATAAGTGTTCCACTAAACAGATATAGAATAGCAGTAATAGCCGGTAATATTGCAGGATTGTTATTATGCAGCATCTTTCTTGGTGATATATTTGCATTAAATGGAATGTCTAAGATATGTATACTTTTATTCGTAGTATTTTCATTTGCATCTGAATCTGTATTCAGACTACTTTATGAAATAGCAGAGAAAATCAGCGAGAAATTCAAGACAGAATCTAAGAAATAACTATAAAATTTGTAATAGTTTTCATAAAATATGGATAATTTTAGATATATGTGCTAAAATAATAATCTGGTATGTATACTAAATGGAGGTTTAGTTATGAATAGTAGTGATATTAAGAAGAGATTGAAGACCTTACAAAAAGAAAGTGAAGACAAAAAGCACGAGAGAAAAGTGTTAGCAACAGATTATGAGAAACAGATCGAGATAGTTAAAAAGAGTGGAATGGTTGCAGCTATATCATTTCTGTTTCATTATGTAGTTCTCGTATCAATGATGCATAATACGAAACATGTAACTATAGCAGGAATGGGAAGATTTCTAAGTCCTTTTGTAATGATAGTATTTATAGGAAGCTTTGTTCTGTTTCTGGTTAAGGGATTTGACTTGTTTGTCAATTCAGACACTAAGTATTCTAAACCACTTGCGGATAAACTCAAGATTAAAAACCCGGTGGCAGCAGAGCTTAAGAGAATGAATGATACAATCACAATGCTTGATGTGGAGATTGATAAATTAGAAAATGAACTCTATGAAAGTGGAGAATCATTTGATACAGAAGAAAAGATTACTGACATTAAGATGACAGCAGGTAAGAAAGAAAAAACAGAGTTGTTAAGCGAATTGTATTAGAGATGCCAAAGCCTGATACAAAAAGCAATATCTCTAATGAAATTGCTGACTAATGATGTAAGCGAAGTTAAACATAACATTTCAGATAATGTTATGAAAGAAACAGGTACTAAGAATAAGACAAGCAATACATCCGATAAGAATAAAACTAAGTCTAAGAAAAATGATATAGATGATTTGTTTAGTGGATTAGATGAGCTTGCATTAGATGATGATGAAGATGATTTCGAGAGCAGCAGCGAAATGTGGGAAAAAGATGCTATGAGAAGATTCAGCCGATATTAAAAATGATGAAAGTTAGTGCTATATATGGAACTTTCGCATTTATGGATTCTGGCAACTTTATAAATAAGTTTTATGTATAATTAAAAGTGATAAAAATAGTGCTTGACAATC
>OKWC01000260.1_pt1 | contig 11048 bp, 10 predicted proteins | sample 1606971 | NCBI WGS metagenome assembly OKWC01 (sample SAMN04414076, study PRJEB24778) | human gut metagenome | material: faecal | host: Homo sapiens
TTTTAATGGAAAATACATTTTGATAATAAAATATTATATAATATACATGGCTTTTTCTGTATGGCATTTTGGCTTTTTACTATCTTGTAGAATGTTTTATAAAAACCGGGGAACTTATGAGTGAGTTAGCAGAGGCTAATCCGGATTTAAAATCAGCTTTTAAAATTAAAATTTTTATAGGTAGATTATTAAGTTTCATATCTATTAAGAAATTGACCTGTTTTACACAAAAGATATATGGATTGTGTAAAAATAATAATTCCAAATACGTAAGCATTCCATCAGGAAGAAAGCATTATTTTAAAGAAACGTATCTAAGAGATGGACAGGTACAGGTAACAAAATGTGAATTTGAAGGACACAAGTGGAATATACCTAAAGATTATGATGCATATCTTAAGAAAATGTATGGTGATTATATGAAGATTCCACCAGAAAAAGATAGAGAGGAACATATTGTTTTGGAACTTAAATTTCCGGAAAACTAAATGTGAAATGAGGAATTGAGTAGTATGGTGAAGTATGACAAAAGTAATTGTGGTGAAGAAGTTTCGCTTGAAGAAGTTAAAAGTAAATTAGTTGATATGCTGCTTGTGTTAGCAGATTATTGTGAAAAAAAATGGAATTAGATACTATCTTTCAGGAGGAACACTTTTAGGCGCAATAAGACATAAAGGATTTATACCATGGGATGATGATATTGATATCAATATGCCAAGACCTGATTGCGAAAAATTACAGAAAATATCAGGTGGTGTTATAGGAAATTATAAATTAGTACGTCCGAGTGGAAATGCGGTATGCGTTAAACATTTTTGGCGATTATATGATGAATCAGTATTGCTAGAGGATTCTATACAGAAAAATAATAAAAAAAAAATGTTTATTATCCAATATTTATTGATATTTTTCCGATTTGAAGGATTACCAGCAGATGATAAAGCAACTAAGAAACATTATAATTCAATGGAATTAGGAAAGAAAATGCTTAATTGTACAACGGGTTCATTATTTCATGGAAAAAATCTGCCTGCTAAAATCTTTCATTTTGTGTGCAGACCAATTGTCAATGTTGTTTGGTCAGGACTATTGGATACAGCAGGTTCAGAAAAAAGCGACAAGTATACCGTTTAATGCTTCGGAATATAATTGGTGTCGTAAACTACAAATATACATAAAACAGAAGAGAAAGTATTAAAAGCAGAATATATACCACAGATAGAGCTTGAATTCGAGGCATATGCTAAAAGGTCCTAAGGGATATCATAAATATCTTTCGCAATTATATGGAGATGATATATGGAACTTCCACCAGAAGAAAAAAGAGTATCCCATCATATATTTAAGTTTTATAAGACTATACAATCAGAAAAAAAGTAATATATAAAAAAGTTGTTAAAATAATACGGCAATTGTATATAGGATTAGGAGGAATGATTATGGTAGTAGCATTATTAACAGCGGCAGGTACAGGCACAAGAATGGGACAGGATATTCCTAAACAATTTATGCATGTAGAAAATAAACCTATAATAATTCATACAATGGAGGCATTTCAAAATCATCCAAGTATAGATTCAATAGTTGTTGTGACCTTACCAGCATGGATAGATGTATTAAAAGCATATGCAGCACAATTTAATATAAATAAACTTAAATGGGTTGTAGCTGGTGGCAGTACAGGTCAGGAGTCTATATGCAAAGGATTAAATGCTATAAAAGATGAATGTGATAAAGATACAGTAGTAATGGTACATGACGGAAATAGATGTATGATTTCAGGTGAAATAATATCAGACAGCCTTGCAACATTTAAAGCGCATGGAAGTGCTGTCGCAGCAATCCCATGTGTTGAAGCTGTATTTAAAAGCGAGGATAATGGTAAATCATCTAGAATTTCCATTCCGAGAGAGCAGTTATATAGAACACAGACACCTCATACATATACATTAGAGAAACTTTTGTGGGCACATGAGGAAGCAGCTAAGAGAAGTATAACAAATACGGCTGCCTCATGTACATTGATGCAGGAATTAGGAGAAACAATATATTTCTCTAAAGGTTCAGAAGAGAATATTAAGATTACGACTGTAGAAGATATGGTTATATTTAAGGCATTATTACATACTAAAAAGGATAGCTGGTTAAAATGATAAACTATAATGAAGAATATTGGAATGATGTTAAGCAGGTTATCAATAACATTCCGCTAAAAGAGAAATTATATGGAAAAACAGTTTTAATAACAGGTGCAACCGGTATGATATGTTCATCAATTGTTGATATATTAGTATATCTGAATAGATATGAACAAGCAAAAATTAAAATCATATTAGCAGGAAGAAATGCGAAGAGAACATCAGATAGATTTTATTATACAAAAAATGACGAATATACATTTGTACAGTATGATGCGACTGATGATAAAGATATAAATATAAATTCAGACTATATTATATATGGAGCAAGCAATGCAAATCCTAAAATGTATACGGCAGAACCGGTTGAAACAATGCTTGCCAATCTTATTGGATTAAATAGAATGCTTGAAATGTCAGCTAAAAATAAAGTAATCAGATTATTATATATATCATCAAGCGAAGTATATGGCAATATAGATGAGGTAAGACCAAGAAAAGAGACAGATTATGGATATGTAGACATATTAAATATGCGTGCAAGTTATCCATGTGCAAAACGTGCCGCAGAAGCATTATGTGTGGCTTATACAAATGAATATGAATTAAATACAGTTATAGCACGACCTGGACATATATATGGTCCATCAATTACATCTTCGGATACAAGGGCCACAGCTGAATTCACTCGGAATGTTGCAAATAATGAAGATATAGTAATGAAAAGTAAAGGTAACCAGTTACGCTCATATTGTTATACCTTAGACTGTGCTTCAGCTATTTTTAACTATTCTTTTAGGTGGTAAAAATGGAGATGCGTACAATATTTCTAATAGAGATTCTGTATGCACAATCAGTGATATAGCAAGAGAATTAGCAAAGGTATCGTCTAAAAAAGTTATATACCAAATGGCAACAAGTGAAGAAAGTAAAGGGTTTAATCTAATGACAGATTCATCATTAGATGGAGAAAAACTGGAAGGTCTTGGATGGAAAGCAGAATTTAATTTAGAACAAGGTACATATAGAACAATAAAATATTATATGAAATAGATATATTAAGGAGAGAAAAGAAATATGTATGATTATCTGATAGTTGGCGCAGGATTATTTGGCGCAGTATTTGCACAGCAGGCAAAAAAAGCAGGCAAAAAGTGTCTGGTTATAGATAGAAGAGAATGTATAGCAGGTAATGTTTATACAGAGAAAATTGAAGGAATAAATGTACATAAATATGGTGCACATATATTCCATACTAATAACAAAGAGGTATGGGAATATGTTAATGAATTCGCTACATTTAACCGATTTACCAATTCTCCGGTAGCAAATTATAAAGGTGAATTATATTCATTACCATTTAATATGTATACATTCAATAAGATGTGGGGAGTTGTTACTCCACAGGAAGCAAAAGAAATGATTGAGAAACAGAAGAAGGAAGCAGGGATTACAGAACCTAAGAACCTTGAGGAACAGGCTATCAGCCTTGTAGGTACAGATATCTATGAGAAGCTTGTAAAAGGATATACTGAGAAACAGTGGGGCAGAAAATGTAGTGAACTTCCTTCATTTATTATTAAACGTTTACCGGTAAGATTGACATTTGATAATAACTATTTTAATGCCTTATATCAGGGAATACCTGTAGGTGGATACACTAAGATGGTTGAAAATATGCTTGAGGGCATAGATGTAGAACTTAATAGTGACTATCTCAAGAATAAGGATAAATACGATAGTATGGCAGAAAAGGTAATCTATACCGGAGCAATAGATGAATACTTTAATTACAGCCTTGGTAATCTTGAGTATCGTTCAGTTCGATTTGAAAATGAGATTCTTGATACAGACAATTATCAGGGAAATGCAGCAGTTAATTATACAGATAGTGAGACTCCATGGACAAGAATTATTGAACATAAATGGTTTGAATTTGGTAAGGATGAAAATGGCAATGATATACCTAAAACTGTTATCAGTAAGGAATACAGTTCAGAATGGAAATTAGGTGATACACCATATTATCCTGTAAATGATGAGAAAAATGGTAATTTATACAGTAAGTACAAAGAATTAGCAGACAAAGAAGATAAAGTCACATTCGGTGGAAGGCTTGGAGAATACAAGTATTATGATATGGATGCAGTAATCGCATCTGCATTAAATTGCGCGAAGAAAGAATTAAGTAAATAACAGATATGGTAGATTATGTTTAGAAAATTAGATAAGTTAAAACAGGAAAAAACTAAATACATAAACGACATAAAAGAAAATGAAGATAAACTCTATGCCGGTGTCTACAGGCTTGTATTCAATGAAGGAAGATGTTTCTGGGAGAAAGAAGACAGTTTCTTTAAATGGCTTAAGAAACTGTCTGATGAGGACGTAAGCAGCAAGAAGAAAATAAGATATTTTATGCTTGGTAAAAAGTATAGAATAAAGGATAATTTAAATAATATTGCTAAAAGTAGCTCTAAAGATAATTTCAAGACTAAAGGCAGCGCTTCAGGAGATAAACTGTATGTAACAAGAAAAGGTAATGTTAAGGTTTTCGACAGTAATAAAGAAAGAGTTACATATTATTGTGAACATAGCGATTTAGTCAACAAAGCAATAGATTTTAATGAGAATTATGCAAAGTTTTTTGGCAAAAATGTAATAATAGAATGTAATAGTGATAAAAAATTCATTGTGGAAAGACTTATAACTGAAGCAGGTTTATGGAGAAATAATAAATCTGACTTAGCAGAGATGTCGGAATGGTTAGGAAAAAGTCTCTGTAATTACGAACGTAGTCTGACTGAGAATGATAAAAATTATGTAAATTATGATAAGTATCTGAAAGAAGTATAATAGAAATGCGAAAAGTGAAACAGGAAAATTCACTTTTAGACAGAATAGCAAAAGCTCTTAAAAAAGATGATAATTATAATATGATATTTATTAACCAGCATAATGACCTGGTGTTATCTAATATTCTCAAAGAGAAAACAGGATATACAGTATTTGATTATGAATTCTATGGAAAGAATTTGTTCTACTACGATTTCCTCTTATGGTTTGTATGGAAAGCAATATATTATCGTGAAAAGGAATATTTTGATGGCTATATGCATGGTAAAATGGATAAAATGATACAAAAATTGTTTGAGGAAATTGGCACTCAGTTTGATGATAAACGAAGAAAAGAGTATGTATATCTGTTTGTTCTTGCAAATGTTAATATGCATCTGGTATATAAAGAAGGAATAGATTTCAGAAAGTATAATGAATTTCTGGATTATGTGGATAATTATGTTATATAACATTTTACAATAGAGGTAATTAAACAATGAATAACGATTCAATATTAAAGATAAAATTTAATAGAAGAAGTGTAAGCCTTTGCCTGTTTTGGTTGTTATACTTTATGCCCTTAGCTATTAGGCGAATTATACCAAATGGTCAGTTATTGTGTATATTTGTACGTATGCCGATAATCTGCATAATAATAGGTAATTACATCAGAAAAAGTGATGGTATATTAAGAATTTCAAAGTACTGGATATATGTGATATTGATGCTCGTCTGGAATGTATTCACCATAGTATTAGGTACTCCGGGACAGACTGTAACATATGTGTTATCTACATATACAATTATAGAGATGCTTATAGTTATTGCATATTCTATTAACACTGATGGATTTAATGGATTAAAACCATTATATGTTGTGAGCATATTCTATATATGGATAAGTTTTGCAGTAATGGTATTGTTTCCGCATGGATTATATATGAGTTCACAAGGTTCAAGTATTGTACGTGCACAATGGTTATTCGGCTCTAAGAATAATACACCGATATTTATGATAATATTCAGTATGGTTATAATGGCAATAACATTGCATGAAGAAAATACAAGAACCAGAATTAAGAATACAATTATGAATATTTCTGTATTGCTTGCGTGTTTTGAGAGTACATCAGCAAGTGAAACAAAAGTTATATTTATGAAAGGATCATCGACAGGAATTATTGTATCAATGGCGATGATAGCACTCTTATTATATGTAAATGTACCGAAATGGCTGGTAAAGAATAAATTAGAAAATTTTTAATATAAAAAAATGTCATAAATTGCAATAGCCGCTGTAAATATTGTTGTATTAGGCGGTGCAAATATTTCATTTATCAAGAATTTCATAGAGAATTATATGCATAAGAATATGACATTCTCAGGTAGAGTTTATGTATGGGATAACTGTATACCATATATTATGAAATCACCTATTGTGGGGCATGGATATGTAAGTAAGGTATTCTGGACCAATGGTGCAACAAGTACATATAACATATTCCTTGGAATATTGGAGTATTATGGTATACCATCTTTAATCTTATTGATACTAGCAGCGTTAACACTAAAGACATCAAAGAAAATGTCAGAGCAGATTATGCTTATGGGTATTTTGCTGGTTGCTATTAATGGATTAATGAGCCAGATAGATGGAAAATATTTGTTATTCTTTATGACAATAATCCAGGTTACTGAGAAATGGTATAGAAATAATGAAAAGTTGTATGAGACAGAGATAGATAATAAAGAGAGAAAGAAGTAAATTTATGATAGTAGAAAAGAAAAATTCAAGGGTATCTAATACTATATACAATTTTGTTAGTAGTATGGGTGGACAATTTATCACAATATTAATGCAGTTTATAGTAAGAACTGTATTTATTAAGACTCTTGGAAAGTCATATCTAGGTATTAACGGATTATATTCAAATATTTTAAATATGTTGTCATTGACAGAATTTGGATTTTCAAATGCAATTTTATTTAAATTATATGAACCAATTGCTAAAAATGATTATAAAAGATTAGCACAGTTAATGGAACTATATAAAAAATATATAGAATTATCGGGGCCATAATTGCGGGCGTAGGGCTATGTTTAATTCCGTTTTTACCAATATTGATAAGTGATTATGATAAATTAGAAAAATTACATATAAATGCAGTTTTATATTTATATTATATCTATTAAAATCAGTTACATCATATTTGTTTTTTTCTTATAAAAGTGCTATAATTAGAGCTAATCAGAAAGAATACTTAATCAAATATTGTAAGTTATGTATTCACAGTTGTAGCGGGAATTGCACAGATTATTTGCCTTATATTATTTACAGATTTTGTTATTTATGTAGTGATATTGGTTTTGCAGGTTATATTGCAGAATATATGTTGTGCAAGAATGGCTGATAAAATGTATCCTTATATAAATGAAAAATGTGAAGAAAAAGTAGCAACTAAAGAGATAAAAGGGATATTTAAAGATTGTTCAGCTCTTTTTATATACAATGTAAACAGTTTTGTTATTAAGTCAACAGACAATATAATTATATCGGCGGTTATGGGTATATCTTATGTAGCATTGTATTCAAATTATTATATTTTATATACTACATTTTATACTTTATTTAGCAAAATATATGATTCATTAACACATAGTTTGGGGAATTTACACACAGAAAAAGATAAAGCACACGAATATCAGATATTTAAGTCAATTAATCTTGTAACATGTATAATAGGTGGGACAGCATTCGTAGGTATTGCTTGTGTTGCTGATGAATTAATAACAGCATGGATTGGTTCATCCTGGGTAATTAAACAGCCCTTCGCATTTCTAATTGGATTGGAATTATATACATTGGCAGTTTGTAAACAATTTAATAGATTTAGAAATATAATGGGATTATTTCAACAGGCAAAATACAGACCGGTTGCAGGTTGTATAATAAATTTAGGTGTATCGGTAGCATTAGTACATGTATGTGGAATTTATGGTGTTTTGATTGGTACAATAGTGGCAGACTGGCTCACTTTTGTATGGTTTGATCCAATGATAATACACAAATATGGATTTGAAAATAAATTTTCTCTTATTCAATATTATCTAAGGTTTGCAAAGCAATTTCTTATTGTTGTGATGGTGGGTATTGTAGATTACATTATTTGTAATTAATTTTCTAACTGGCTGGGGTTGGTTTATCAGTAGTAGTTCATTCAGCAATTATGTGGAATTAGTTGTTTCCTCTTGTTGTTTTTCTTATATATTATGAAAAACTGAAGAGGGAAAATATCTTGTAGGTATTGCTAAAAGGATAATAAATAAATTTATTCACATAAAGAAAAATGCGTAAGAATAAATTGTAATGTAGCTAAGAATATACAAATGGAGAAAGGACGTGACGACATGGAGAAAAAATTAAAAAGACTTGTAGCGATATTGATGGCAGTCACACTAATTATTGGAAATTTAGATATTTCACTGGTTAAGACAGTTTTTGCAGATGAAATTTCTAATTATTTCACAATATATTATCATGAAGATATGGATAGTGAAGCATCAAGTATCATATCACATGTTGAATATGGAGTGACAACGAAAACACTTACAGCAACGGACTTAGGGTATTCGAGAAGTGGAAAACTATTAAGAGGTTGGTATGTAAGAAGACAGTATGATGGAAAATGGGCATACACGTTAGATGGAAACACGGTAATATGGGCAACTGAATGTCCAGAGGGTGCTTCTTTATGTTTGTACAAGGAAGGAATAACAGTAGCTAAGACAGTACCAGCAGGTAGGGCAATTGATTTTTATGGTGTATGGGTAGATGATTATTTTACAGTAAAATATCATAAAGATGATAAATCGGAAGCAAGTAATATAACAACAAAAAGTAACATATGGAACAGATACAAAGACACTTACAGCGGAAGAACTTGGCTTTGAGAATAATGGATTAGCATTATCAGGTTGGTATGTGTATAGAGAAAGTGATGGAAAATGGGCATACACGTTAGATGGGAATACGGTAATATGGGCAACCGAATGTCCAGAAGGTGGCTACTTATGCCTATATAAAAGTGGAACACATGTTGCCAAGACTGTTCCAGCAGGAACAGTAGTTCATTTCTATGGTGTTTGGGTAGAAAATAGCTACACAATCAAGTATCATAAAGATTTAAACAGTGAAGAATCAAAATACACAACGGTAGTAGAATATGGAACTCCTACGGATACATTATCAGCAAATGAACTTGATTTTAAAAAAGAAAATAGTGTACTGGGAGGGTGGTATGCAAAGAGAGAAAGTGATGGCAGATGGGCATATACATCTGATGGAATAAATGTTAACTGGTTATCAGAGTCAGAGGCTACATCAAATGACAAATTATATGTATATAATCCAAATGTTAATGTAGCAAGAACTGTAAAGCCTGGAGAAACAGTACATTTCTATGGAAAATGGATATCAGGAAATATAAATGTATGTGATTATGGTGTTGATGGAACAGATAAAGCAGATGACATCGATGCATTAAATAAGGTCTTAGAAATTGGTAGAGATAATGATACGCCGATTACGGTAAATATACCGGAGGGTACATATTATATAAGTAAAAGACTTAATATATATTCTAATACGACACTTGTTCTAGATGCGAATGCCAAAATTGTAAGACTTGATGAAGACCAGGAGATGTTACAAAGTTGTCAAGGAAAAGGTGAGCTTTTAGGTGGATATGACCAGACTTCGAATATAACTATTATAGGAGGAATATGGGACGGAAACATTACAGATACAACTGTAATGTGTGATGTGCTAAGATTCAATCATTGTAACAATATAACTCTTAAAGATTGTACAATTAAGGGATATTGCGGAAGACATATGGTTGTTTTGCAGGTGCTAATGGAGTAGTAGTTGATAATGTTACTTTTGAAGATGCACATTTGTATACAGGTACGGAACCTGATACGGAAAACTATTACGTATATAATGAAGATGGCAGCATAGATTATGAGAATTCGTATAGAGTTATGGAAGCACTACATATTGATTGTATAACAGAGGATGGGACATCAGAGGTTCCAGCATTACCATATGATGGTACATTATGTAACAATATTGTAGTTAAAAATTGTACATTTAATAATCTTATATCAGGTATTGGTAATCATGCTTTAATAGATAATAGAGGAGTAAATTTTGAAATTAGTAATAATAAATTTAATAATATTAAAGCAATATGCATAAATGCATATAACTATAATAATGTTAATATAGATTCCAATATAGCAACAAATGTAACAGAGTTTTAACATTGAGAAATTCATCGGGTGTTGTTAAGAATAATAGTGTGGAAATAGCTGCTGACGAGTTCATACCTAATCGTATGGGAATGAATATATATCAGGATAATGATGCAGAAATTTCAGGAAACACTATCAATAATTCCAAAACTTATGGAATACGCATAACTAATGGAGATAATATAAAATTAACAGACAATAATATTGATAATAGTAAGACTACAGGGCTTTTTGTGAATAATTCCACAGGTTGTGTAATCTCAAAAAACGATATAAATAATTCAGGTAATTATGGTGTGCTGATATCTTCATCAGAAGCAGAACTAAATAATAATTCCATTAATACAAGTGTAAGCCATGCGGTTATGCTTAGGGTTGGTTCAAAAGTAAAACTAAATAATAACATTGTTAAGTTAGCCGGAGAAAATGGAATTAATGTTAATGATTCATTAGCAGATATTTGTGAAAACAATGTTGAAAACAGTAAATTAGTTGGAATTATGCTATATAATTGTCAGTATACAGATAATATCATTAGTAAAGTTAATAGAAATACTGTTAATGGTTCAGAGAATGATGCCATCCAGCTAGCTAATAGTAAGGCCGATATTGAATATAATATAATCAGTGGTACTGGTAATAATGGAATTCTGTTAAATCAGAATTCTGAAGCACTTATATCTGATAATAAACTAACAGGTATAGATGATAATTAGGTGATTTTATTAAATGACCAGTAGACGGTAAGTTATTAA
>OKWC01000261.1_pt1 | contig 11036 bp, 9 predicted proteins | sample 1606971 | NCBI WGS metagenome assembly OKWC01 (sample SAMN04414076, study PRJEB24778) | human gut metagenome | material: faecal | host: Homo sapiens
ATTTATTCTACAATTTTACAGACGTTCTGTTTTCTTATTTAGTTTAATATACAGTGATTTGACGGATGCTTCTTGTTGTTGGCATATCTTTGACCGGAACATGATAATTATTATATAATTATATAATATAAATCATGAATAAATCTAGGTATGTTTTTTTTATTTTGGCTTGTTTATTCGGTTTGTACGTGCAAGCTCAAAATAGAACAGTGAAAGGACGCGTTCTCTCAGCGGAGGATAAAGAACCATTAATTGGAGCTACTGTCAAAATACCCGGTACATCTATCGGTGTGGTGACAGATATAGATGGCAATTTCTCTCTGGAAGTTCCCGACAAAGACAAAACATTAGTGATTGAGTTTTTAGGTATGAGTACACTAACGGCGAAGATACCTGCCAATGGGGTGCTGAATGTATCTTTGCATCCGGATACACAACGATTGGATGAGGTTGTGGTGACAGGCTATGGTAATTTTTCCAAATCTTCATTTACCGGTTCGGCAAATACATTACGGGGGGACTTGTTGAAGAACGTTCCGGTTGTATCGGTAGAACAGAAGTTGCAGGGTATGACTCCGGGCGTATCCATTTCGGGAAATTCCGGTCAGCCGGGTGCTAATCAAAGTATACGTATCCGCGGTATGGGGTCATTCAATGCATCGAAAGAACCTTTGTTTGTCATTGACGGAGTACCGGTGACTTCCGGAAGCTTGAGTGGTGGCTCGGCAGATGCCGCTTACATGAATAATTCTAAAACGAATATAATGAGTACGCTGAACCCTTCGGATATTGAAAATATAACAGTCATAAAAGATGCGGCAGCGGCTTCTTTATATGGTTCACGTGCGGCAAACGGTGTGATTCTGATAACCACTAAAAAAGGTACAAAAGGACGTGCTAAGGCTACATTAAAAATGGATGGAGGCTTTTCTAATGCTGCTGTGGAATTCCGTCCGACGTTGAATGGGGAGCAGCGTAGAGAGCTAATTTATGAAGGTTTGATGAACTTTCAACAAGATGAAATAGCCAAGAATCCGGAGGCGGGATTGGCGTCGCCCACCGAGTATGCCGATTTACATATCAATGATTATGCCTCCATTCCGGAACTGGGATATACTGACTGGAGGAAGGAATTAATGCGTACGGCACATCATCAAAGTTATGAAGCGTCCGTATCGGGAGGCAATGACAAGACTACGTTCTATTCTTCATTGGGTTTTAACCGTCAGGAGGGTTTGGTGGAAAATTCTAATCTGGACAGATATACAGCTCGTTTGAATGTAACCCAGAAGGTAGGTTCCCGTGGGGAAGTGGGCGCCAATGTGATGTTCTCTCAATTGAATCAGGAAATGAATGAGGAGCGTGGATCATCTATTAATCCTTTCCTTTGTGTGGCTTTGAACACCACTCCGTCTTTTCCGGTACGTGACGCTGAAGGGAATTATGTAGGATCATATCCCAGTAGCAATGTGAATCCGTTGCGTGATATCCGTACAGATTATAACCGTACCCGCATGACACGTATGTTTTCTACAGGCTATGCTTCGATAGATATTATCAAAGGGTTGAAATTGAAAGAAACGCTTAGCTATGATTATAATATTCAGAAAGATTCCCGTTATTGGAATCCGTTGAGTGGAGCCGGAGCTAAAAAGTGGTAGTGATGCACAGACGGCAAAGGGATTTATAGAATATAGTAAATTGATTTCTTCCACTTCATTGGGATATAATACGACTATAGCACAATTACACCATGTGGATGCGTTGGTAGCTTATGAAATTGAAAATTATCAGACAGACAAAGCAATGGGGGATAATCCAAACTTCCTTCAGATTATTTGGTGGAACCGGATAATGCAGCATCATTGAACAGCTTTGTGTCTTCTACTCAGGATTCAAGAATGATTTCTTATGTATCCCGTATCAACTATGATTATGATGACCGTTACTATATTGCCGGTAGCTTCCGTCGTGACGGCAGTTCACGCCTGTCACCCGAGAACCGTTGGGGAAATTTTTGGTCTGTATCCGGTATGTGGAATGTAGGTGCGGAAAAATTTATGCAATCTATAAAGAGTGTGCTGAGTGATTTAAAGATACGTGCCTCGTATGGTGTGAATGGTAATCAGCCGGGTGCTCTTTACGGATATATGGGACTTTATTCCTACGGGCAGAATTATATGGGAGGTGGTGGATCTTATGAATCGGCATTACCGAACCCGAACCTTAAATGGGAAAAGAACTATAACTTGAATTTGGGACTCGACCTGGCATTTATCAATCGTATTTTTGTCAGCTTGGAATATTATAATCGCGATACGAAAGATTTGCTTTACAATCGTCCTATCAGTAGCACTACCGGTTTCCAAAATTATTTGGGGAACTTGGGACAACTGAATAATAGAGGTTGGGAACTGGAACTGCGTACCATAAACTTTGCCGGTAACAACTTTAATTGGACTTCTGTTTTGAATATGACCCACAATAAAAATAAGATTGTATCATTGGATGGTAAATTGGACCAGTCTATCGAGGGAAGCTGGTTTATCCATAAAGTGGGGTTGCCGTATTCTACCTTCTATGTGAAAGAATATGCGGGGGTTGATCCTCAGACAGGAAAAGCTTTGTACTATATGAATACACAGGATGCAAATGGCAATTATGACAGAACAGTGACTACTGACGCTTCTGCAGCACAGGCAATTCCTTATAAGTCTGTGGATCCGAAGATTTCAGGAGGTTTTACCAATATCGTGAATTACAAATGGTTTGATCTGGCATTGACATTGACTTATTCTTTAGGAGGATATTCTTTTGACAAAACCGGAACTTATAATGAAACCGACGGTGCAAAAGAGCAGAACTATAACTTGCCCATTTATGAATTGGATCGTTGGCAAAAGCCGGGTGATGTGACGGATGTACCCCGATTTGTACTTGGCCAGGCGGCAGGACCGCAGAATTCATCCCGTTATGTACATAGCACGGATCATTTACGTGTAAAGAACTTGACTTTGGGCTTTACATTGCCGGATCAGTGGCTGACCAAACTGGGTGTCAGTAAAGCAAGATTGTACTTCTCAGGCAGTAACTTGTTGACGTGGGCAAAGTGGGACCAGTATGATCCGGAAGTACCTGTTTCCGGTGAAGTATTTTGTGAAACACCTCCTATGCGTACTTACAGTTTTGGAATAGAAGTCTCATTTTAATGAATCTCCTTTAAATTAGAACGAAATGAAAAAAATATATTTATCGATTGTTGCGGCTGTATCATTGATGTTTGTTTCGTGTACTGCTGATTGGCTGAATACAGATCCTTCTACGGCAGTTCCCAGTGATGATGCCATTAAAAATATAGATGATGCACAGATGGCATTGAATGGTATATACCGATTAGCATCCGCACATAGTTATTATGGTGATAATTATCTTTATTATGCTGATTGTCGTGGAGAAGATGTGCAGGCACGTATTAATAAAGGAGCAGGCCGCAGGGTTTCGCCTTACTATTTCTTTGATGTTACGGCGGATGATAATTTTAATATAACCCTTGTCTGGAACCAACCCTATAAAGTGATCCATCAGGCTAACAGTCTGATAGAAAAGTTGGATGCCGGAAATGCGGGGAATGCCAGGCCGGAAGAAGTGGCACGGATTAAATCGGAGGCACTGGCAATGAGAGGACTGGCTTTATTTGATCTGACCCGTTTGTTCGGTATGCCTTATACTTTGGATAATGGGGCTTCTTTAGGAGTTCCTATTGAGATTCAGACTACCTTGGAAGATCATGCTCCGGAACGTAACACAGTGGCACAATGTTACGAACAAGTGCTAAAGGACTTGAACGATGCGTTGGGAGGACTGACAAAGGAAAAACATGATGCCTATATGAATTATTGGAGTGTGAAAGCTTTGCTTTCCCGGGTGTATCTGTATATGAATGACAATGAAAATGCATTGAAATGTGCAGAAGAAGTAATCAATGACAATGGGGGAATTTACCGGCTTTTTACTCATGACGAATATCCTTCTGTATGGGGAAAAGACTTTAACTCTGAGTCTTTGTTTGAATTCTATTTTACGATGTCTGAACCTTCAGGCGGTTCGGGAGGAGAAGGGGCGCCGATGGTGTATGCCGATAATGTGAAAGATTGGAATAACCTGATTCTGACAAAGGCTTATTTGGATTTGCTGAATGAAGACCCTGAAGATGTGCGCCATGTATTTCCTCATTTGCCGGAAAATGCCGTTGCGGATACATTGCCTGTAGCTGCCAAAGGTCAACCGAAATATCTGATTAAATATCCGGGGAAATCGGGCAGTGTGACCGATGCTGTTTCTACAGTCAATCCACAGGATAATGATCTTTGTATTCTCCGTTTATCCGAGGTCTATTTGAATGCTGCGGAAGCTGCTTTTAAAATCGGCAATACGGAAAAAGCATTGACATATCTGAATGCGATAGTTACCCGTGCCAATCCGGCGAAATCCGTAACATCTGCTGATCTCAGCCTGGAGCGCATTCTGAAAGAAAGACGTAAAGAACTGGTAGGTGAAGGTCATGCTTTCTTTGATTATATGCGTAATGGCAAGTCGGTGGACCGTTCGGGAGGCTGGCATCTGACTATGCCTGAAGATGCCCGTGTCATTGCTCCTTCAGACCCTAGGGTGGCACTTCCTATTCCACAAACAGAAATTGATGCTAATCCGAATATAGTTCAAAATCCTAGATAATTGTTTTGTCCATGTTAAGTTTGCCCTTCTTTTCGATGATGATATCGGAGAGAAGGGTTTTCTTTTTACAATTTATATGGTACAAAATCATATTTCGTCCGTCTTCATTTGAAAAGAAAGACCAAAAATATGAGATTATATGGATTGTTACTGTGCGGATGGATGACGGTATCCTTACAGGCCCAACAAATACATGATTGGGAGAATCATCATGTATTACAGATTAATAGGGAACCGGCAAGGGCTGCTTTTGTGCCTTTTGCCAAGCAGAAGGGGGATTGTTCGATGAGTCTGGACGGGATGTGGAAATTCCGGTGGACTCCTGTGCCTTCCGAACGGATAACGGATTTTTACCGCACGGACTTTAATGACAAGGATTGGAAAGATTTTCCGGTTCCTGCCAATTGGGAAATCAACGGATACGGAACGCCTATTTATGTATCGGCAGGATATCCGTTTAAAATAGATCCTCCACGGGTGATGGGGGAGCCTAAAGCTTCGTATACCACCTACAAGGAGCGTAATCCGGTGGGGCAATACCGGCGTACTTTCACGCTGCCCGCCGGGTGGAAGGCAAATGGGCAGACTTTTCTTCGCTTTGAAGGAGTGATGAGTGCTTTTTATGTGTGGATAAACGGTGAACGTATAGGTTATAGCCAGGGAAGTATGGAACCTAGTGAGTTCAATATCACCCGCTGGTTGAAACCGGGAGAGAACCAAATCGCTCTGGAAGTTTATCGGTATAGTGACGGATCTTATCTGGAAGATCAGGATTTTTGGCGTTTTGGAGGTGTTCATCGCAGTATTCATTTGGTGCATACTCCGGATATCCGTATCCGTGACTATGTAGTGCGCACTCTGCCTGCTGTTCAGGGGAATTATCAAGATTTCCGACTGCTGATTGATCCGCAGCTCAGCGTTTACCGGGGAATGGACGGTAAAGGTTATACGTTGCAGGCGGTGCTGAAGGATGCGGATGGAAGGGAAGTAGTGAATATGGTTGGCAATGTGGAAGATATCTTGGATTTGGAGCATAAGGCGGCACGGATGAATGAATGGTATCCGCAACGTGGTCCACGTAAGATGGGACGTATATCCGCCGTTATAAAATCTCCGCAACGTTGGACAGCCGAAACTCCTTATTTATATAAGTTGGAACTTCGTTTACAGAATGCAAACGGACAGACCATAGAGCAAGTGGAACAGCCGGTAGGTTTTCGTTGTATTGAAATAAAGGACGGACAAATGTTGGTTAACGGTAATTCGGTCCGTTTTCGTGGGGTAAACCGTCATGAACACGATCCGTATACGGCACGCGTGATGAGTGAGGAGAGGATGTTGCAGGATATATTGCTGATGAAACAAGCCAATGTGAATGCAGTCCGTACCAGTCACTATCCCAATGTGAGCCGTTGGTATGAACTGTGCGACAGCTTGGGACTGTATGTGATGGATGAGGCGGATATAGAAGAGCACGGATTACGTGGAACATTGGCTAGTACACCCGATTGGCACGCCGCTTTTCTGGATCGTGCGGTACGTATGGCGGAACGCGATAAAATCATCCTTCGGTAGTGATGTGGAGCATGGGAAATGAAAGTGGTTACGGACCTAATTTTGCTGCTATTTCGGCTTGGCTACATGATTTTGATCCTACACGTCCCGTACACTATGAAGGAGCTCAGGGAGTAAACGGAGAACCCGACCCGAAAACAGTGGATGTAATCAGCCGTTTCTATACCCGTGTGAAACAGGAGTATCTGAATCCCGGCATTCCCGAAGGGGAGGACAAGGAACGGGCGGAGAACGCACGTTGGGAACGCTTGTTGGAAATAGCGGAACGCACGAATGATAACCGTCCTGTGATGACCAGCGAATATGCACATTGTATGGGGAATGCTTTAGGTAATTTCAAGGAATATTGGGATGAGATTTATAGTAACCCACGTATGCTGGGCGGCTTTATATGGGACTGGGTGGATCAAGGTATTTATAAGATATTGCCGGATGGCCGCCGGATGGTGGCGTATGGCGGTGACTTTGGTGATCGGCCTAATTTAAAGGCTTTCTGTTTTAATGGTGTGGTGATGAGTGACCGCGAAACTACGCCTAAATATTGGGAGGTGAAGAAAGTATATGCTCCGGTTAAAATTGGAAATGGAAAAAGATCTTCAGGTTTTTCCAAAAGAACAAAGATGTTTTGCCCAAAGGATTAAGAGTTACGAACCGTAATCATCACATTGGTCTGGAAGGATATCGCTGTCTGTGGACTTTGATAGAGAACGGGAAGAAGATGAAACAAGGGGAACTGGCGCTTCCATCGGTGGCACCCGGTGAAACAGGAACGATGCTTTGCCCGATGTTAAGATTAATAAACAGGCTGATGTTCGATTGAATGTAAGTATAGTATTGAAAGAAGATGCTTTATGGGCGAAGGCCGGGCATGAGATTTTAAAGGAACAGTTTGCCTTGAATGATCATTTGATGGCGGTGGCTGACGGTGTACAACCGGGTAAACGTAAAAGTAAGTTTTCTGTTTTGGATTTATGGGAAGATAGTTATTTTCAAGCTTTCCGTGCTCCGACGGATAATGATAAAAGTTTCGGTAACTGGTTGGCCAAGGATTGGAAGAATCAGGGATTGGATGCTCCTCAAGTAGAGGTAATTACTCCCGAAACGAAAACTCAGGAAACAGATGGAACCGTATCGAAGAAATCGGTTGTGGAATATCGTTATGCCAAAGGTAGCATCCGTGTTTCTTCCCATTATAAAATATATGTGGATGGAACGGTGGATCTGGAACAGACTTATCTGCCACAAGGAGAATTGCCGGAATTGCCTCGTCTGGGCAGTGCATTTGTATTGGGAGAAGAATATGAGAACCTTTCCTGGTACGGTCGTGGCCCGTGGGAAAACTATCCCGACCGTAAGACGTCCTGTCTGATAGGTAGATGGAACAGCAAGGTGAGTGAACAGTACACACATTACCCGCGTCCGCAGGACAGTGGCAATCACGAGGATGTTACCGAGGTGATTCTAACCAATAAACAGGGTAAAGGCGTCCGTGTGACCGCCATAGACCGGCCATTTTCATTTTCGGCCTTACATTATACCGTGGATGATATTTATAAAACAACTCATGATTGTGACTTGAAACCACGAAAGGAGGTTGTTCTCAGCCTGGATGCTGCGGTTTTAGGTTTAGGAAACAGTAGTTGTGGTCCGGGAGTGCTGAAGAAATACGCCATTGATAAGCAGAAATCTCATACTTTGCGGGTACGCTTCAGTCTTATAAAATGATGTATGGCAAAAGGTTTGAATAGGCGACGGCGACATATCTTTCCGGTGGCAGACAGAAATATAGAATTAAATTAAAAATCAAATATCAAAATGAAAAGAGCAACAACTTTTTTATCACTCCTTGCTTTATCGGCAGGTTTGTTGGCGCAATCTTCCGTAAAAACAGACGCCAATACTTGTCAGGACGTGGCTGTGATGATATGGTACAATGGGATTTCATGTGTACCGGTGGTAATAATTCCGGAAAATGGACGAAAATCGGAGTACCTTCTTGTTGGGAACTGCAAGGATTCGGTACTTATCAATATGGCATGAAATTCTATGGTAAGGCTTTTCCTGAAGGAGTAGCTGACGAACAAGGTTTGTATAAATATGAATTTGAGTTGCCTGCCGAATGGATGGTAAACAGATAGAGCTGGTATTTGAAGGCTCTATGACTGATACGCAGGTAAAGATAAACGGTCGTAAAGCCGGCTCCATGCATCAGGGAGCTTTTTACCGCTTTATTTATAATGTGAGTGACCGGGTATTTTTCGGATCGAAAAAAAGAATGTACTTGAAGTAACTGTAAGCAAGGAAAGTGCGAATGCTGGGGTTAATTTGGCAGAACGTCGTGCTGATTATTGGAATTTCGGAGGTATTTTCCGTCCTGTGTTTATCGTGGCGAAACCGGCTCAAAATATAGATCGTCTGGTAATAGATGCGAAGGCGGATGGGAATTTCTATGCCGATTGTTTTCTGAATATGGCAGTAGAAGGTGCTAGGGTACATACTGTCATAACAGATGCTAAAGAGAAAAAGTGGCCGAAAATACTTCGGATGTCCGTACGGGCAGCGACCATGCTTCGATTAATTTCGCAGTAAAATCTCCTGAATTATGGACGGCTGAAACTCCGGCCATGTATCAGGCTACCTTTACACTGCTTGATAAAGCAGGCAAAACATTGCATGTTGAAAATCAGAAATTTGGTTTCCGTACCATTGAAACACGTGAAAGTGACGGATTGTATATCAACGGTCGGCGTGTGATGATTAAAGGGGTGAACCGTCATAGTTTCCGTCCTGAAAGCGGACGTACACTGAGCAAGGCAAAGAACATTGAAGATGTATTGCTGATCAAGAGCATGAACATGAATGCCGTCCGCCTGAGTCATTATCCTGCCGATCCCGAATTTTTGAAGCTTGTGACTCGCTGGGGCTTTATGTAATGGATGAGTTAAGCGGCTGGCATGGCAAGCACGAAACCATCAACGGGCAGAAGCTGGTAAAAGAAATGATTACCCGTGATGTAAACCATCCGTGTATTATCTGGTGGAGCAATGGTAATGAAAAAGGCTGGAATACTGAACTGGATGGTGAATTCCATAAATATGATCCTCAGAAACGTCCGGTGCTTCATCCGCAAGGCAACTTCAGTGGATATGAAACCATGCACTATCGTTCTTACGGAGAAAGCCAGAACTATATGCGTCTGCCGGAAATATTTATGCCGACCGAGTTTCTGCATGGATTGTACGATGGAGGACACGGAGCCGGACTGTATGATTATTGGGAAATGATGCGTAAGCATCCCCGTTGTGCCGGAGGTTTCCTTTGGGTACTGGCCGATGAGGGCGTGAAGCGTGTGGATATGAATGGATTCATTGACAACTGCGGCAATTATGGAGCCGATGGCATTGTAGGTCCGCATCACGAAAAAGAGGGCAGTTACTTTACCATCAAGCAGGTGTGGTGTCCTATTCAAATCATGACCGATAGCCTTGACAGTCAGTTTGACGGCAAACTGAAAATAGAGAACCGTTACGATTTCCTGAATGCGAATACATGCCGTTTCACTTATAAATATGTGCAATTGCCTTCTGTAACCGATAAGGGGGGAATGAAAGTGATGAAACAGGGAGAGGTGAACTGTCCCGACATTCCTGCTCACGGTGCGGGTACACTGACTATTCCTGCGGCTGTCAAGGGGGCCCATGCTTTGATGCTGACAGTAACGGATAAGCAGGGGAATGATCTCTTTACGTGGAGTTATAAACTGGACGACGTTGCCGGATTGCAGCAGGCTTCTGCCGGAAACAAGCCTTCTTATAAAGAAACTGCCGATGCATTGACGGTGGATGCCGGAGGACGTACATTTACTTTTTCTCAGAAAGACGGACAACTGAAGGGGGTAAAGGTTGGAAGCCGTATCATCAGTCTGGCAAATGGTCCTCGTTTTATTGCCGCCAAGCGTTCGGACCGTTCTATGGACCAGTTTTATAACCATGATGACAAAGAGGCTGAAAAGAAGAAAACCCAATACACTACATTTTGATGATGCCGGTCGTTTTTACAGGTTTTACCGTGCGTGAAGAAGGCAATACGTAGTGGTTACCGCTAACTACAAACTGGGATGTTTTGATCAGGCTGTATGGACTATCGCTCCTGACGGTACCGCTGCTATAGACTTTACATACAACTTCAGCGGTGTAGTGGATTTGATGGGGGTGATGTTTGATTATCCGGAAGATAAAGTGTTGAGCAAGCGTTGGGTAGGTGACGGTCCTTACCGTGTATGGCAGAACCGTCTGCATGGTCCGCAGTTGGGCGTATGGGAAAATGAGTATAATGATCCCATTCCTGCCGAAAGCTTTACTTATCCCGAATTTAAAGGGTACTTTGCTAATGTGCAATGGATGACTTTGAAAACGCAGGAAGGAACGATAAGTATCTGTAACCGTACTCCTCAGAATTATGTAGGGGTTTATCAGCCTCGCGACGGTCGTGACGGCTTGCTTTATACTTTCCCGGCTACCGGCATCAGTCTGATGAAAGTAATTCCTCCGGTTCGTAATAAAGTGAATACGACAGATTTGATAGGTCCGTCTTCACAAACATTTTGGGCTGATGGAGCATATGGGGGAAGTATCACGTTAAAATTTGAATAACAGTGAAAAATAGATTGTAAAGGGAAGAAGGAAACTTTGTTTTATTCATTCCCTTTTCGTTTTTTTATTTTGGCT
>OKWC01000262.1_pt1 | contig 11036 bp, 9 predicted proteins | sample 1606971 | NCBI WGS metagenome assembly OKWC01 (sample SAMN04414076, study PRJEB24778) | human gut metagenome | material: faecal | host: Homo sapiens
CCCCGGCTCTATTCTTTCATGCTGGAATATGAACTCGTTCCGGGTATTTTGGACAGAGAGCATAACAGGATAATCGCTGTTATTGAACCATGCAAAATGGGTCCAATTTAAGTACTCGATTTCCTCTCTCACCGCTTTTCCCTGTTGTACTTGCAATTTTCTCTCTTCCGTCGGCAGGTCAGCCTTTCTCTTTTCACCGGCGAAGGTCGGATAAAGCGCATCGGCGCCAAGCCGCATTCCATTCGGATAACGGAAACAGACTATTGCATGGTCGGTTTCCTATCCGGGTTTGTCTTATGATGCTTCCACTTTATCCTTTTCCTGCCTTGAAAAGCTGAAAACAGACCTGCCCGGCCGAACGAAAGCAGGGAAAGAAAAAAACAATGTTCAACGACAATTAAAAAAACAAGACAGTATGAAAGATGAAATCAGACAGGACGGCAAAGCCGTATTGAAAAGCGAGGACGGGGTTTCTATCCCGATGTTCTTCAACAACCTTTGCGGAAAGAACTTTTCAGGCACACAGTACAGGGACTATATCAAAAACATAGCCCTCGGCGAAATGGGCTTCAAACCCGGACGAATCGAGTTCTACCGTGACGGCGTACTGCAAAGGACGGGAGAAATACCGAAACTCTGAACGGTAAGTTCCCTAAAATCAACTGAGAGAAATATATAATTTAATGACTTACAAATATGGAAACTGACACTATTCATCCGGCGGAAGCCTATCTCCGCAACGAGAACAACCCTTCGTCATTGTATGTAAAGATTGAGGGGAAACGCAGACGTTTGTTTATCAACCGTGACATGAATGTCATCGGCATTATCGCATTGGGCAAACGGAAAAGAGGCTATGTCTTCACGAACTGGGCGAGTATCGAAAAGATATACTACCCGTCCCAAAAACAGGAAGCGGACACGGACCGAAAACTGATTCTGAAATACCAGAAACTGGCCCGGCTTGCCACGCACACAAACGACTGGTTGCGTAAAATAGCCCATGCCGACTTGGAAAAATCCCTTTACGAGAACGGTATTACGACCGGCACACGCATAGACGGCAAGTGCATCCGGCTTTCTACAATCGGAAAATATTGCGGAATGGCGAATATGCAGCTTTTCCGACAAGCCATGAAGGAGAAGAAAAGTTTTTCCTCTTTCCGCTTCGATTTTTGCGGCTATGACGGTACGCTGTGGTGCGAGCCGCGCGAGAACGGAGACATGGCGGCCGGCTTCAGCAAGGAGTTCCGGAACTGTGGCAACGGCTACTATTACCTGCTTATCAATGATGAATACATGATTGGTTACGACATTGACTAATCGCGCGATGTCAAAAGAATCCGTATCGGGCAGAGACTTGATACGGATTTTTGCATTCCGGTCTGCCGACGGCATATCCCTGTTATAATACACCTCCGCCTTTTTTACGACTGTCCCAGTACCTTCCGTTTACACCTTTCCACCTCCCTCTTTTAGCTGCCATTCCGACCATTCGCACTGTGCGACCTGTGGGGGATTGCATTTTTCCGCAAAGGTAAACCGGCTGTTCCAATCCTGCCAATGCCGGCTGCCGCCGCGTGTGATCCGTAAAAATCTTCCTCTCCCTTGTCGAGCGTATTTTTCCGTCCAGCCTTGTCCGATTGTCCCCGCCACCTTTCGCAAGCAGAAAAATAATCCCTACGGTCGCGAACAGGCCGAACAGAGGGAAAGAAAAACAAGGTTAAATTATGAATTACAACAAACTGACATCACTGGTGGCGAACGTGGAAGCCATAGAAACAGCAGTGAACATCCACGTGCAGGGCAGGACAGCCACGACAGACGAGAAAGAGATATTATCCCGATACTCCGGCTTCGGGGGTATCAAGGAAGTGCTGAACATCGGGACGGACAACCCCGTTACGGACAACATGGCAGAGCCGCTGAACCGTCTGGAAAAGGCATTGCGGACATGGACGGGCGAGGATGAAACCATGTACCGCACGCTCGTAGAGAGTATAAAGGCATCCGTCCTCACGGCTTTTTACACGCCGCAGTTCATCGTGGACGCAGTGGCAAGGCAGATACATGACACGTTCCAACAAAACGGCCTGCAAATGCGTTCACTGCTCGAACCGAGCGCAGGAATAGGCGGTTTCCTGTGGCAATGCCCGGCACGCACAGATACGCCTTTGAAAAGGACTGTATCACGGGGCTTATCCTCTCGCTCTTGCATGACGATACCGACACGGTAACGGCAGGATTCGAGACAATCGGCGAACAGGACTTTGAGCATACACGATTTGACATTATCACTTCTAATATCCCGTTCGGCAATTTCAAAGTGTTCGATGCCGACATGTGGAAGAAAGGCGGCATATATGAACAAGCTGCCAAGACCATACACAACTACTTTTTCGTAAAGGCTATGGAACTGCTCGCCGAGGGCGGTCTGCTGGCGTTCATCACTTCAAGGGGAGTAGCTGATACGCCGGGCAACAAGTTCGTGCGCGAATACCTCGTGAGCCACGCCGATTTGATAAGTGCCGTCCGTATGCCGGACACCCTTTTCATGCAGACAAGCGGTATCGAGGTAGGCAGCGACTTACTTGTATTCCAGAAACACACACATAAGGCGGCACTCTCGCCGCGTGAGAAAATGTTTTTGCAGGTCGCCAAGGAGAAAGCCGACACGACAGGAACCATGACCGAACCCACGAACAGACTTTTCTCCCTGCCAAAGACCACACTTGCAACAGGCAGCCGCATAACGATGAACCAGTACGGTAAGCATGTCCGTAAATACCAGTGGCTGGGGGACGAAGCCGCCATGTCGCAATACCTCTCCGCACTGCTGAAATACGACTTCAGCCGCTTTTTCCGCAAAAGCCTTTTCACGGGCGGCGGGCAGGACGGACAGCACACGCAGATGTCCCTTTTCGGGGGTGTCGCCATTGAACGGACGTACAAGGGCAGACGGGCTTACACGGGCACGCTGGAGGGTTGGATGAAAGACGGTGCAATGGTCGTGTTCGAGGAACAGGTGGGCACGCTCCGTTTCCGTAAGTCAAGCCATTACAAAGAGGTGGCTACCGACTTTGTGCCGGTGGACGAGGGCAAGGTGAACATCGAGAGGGCAAGCGACTACTTCCCCATACGCAAGGCGTATTTTGATTTGTCAATCAAAGAGAGGGAAGAACAAGAGGAACAGCCGCAGTTACGGGCTGAACTGAACGCCCTCTACGATGCCTTTGTTGCCAAGTGGGGCTGTTTTCACGACAACGACAACAAGGAATTTATCATGCTCGACAGTCTCGGTACGGAAGTGTTCACGATTGAAATGCAGCTCGACAGGGACATCCTCAAAGCCGACATCATGCGTGAACCCGTGGCGTTCAAGAAGATAGACACGACCCGAAAACTGACACCCAACGAGGCGTTAGCAAGCAGCCTGAACTTTTACGGCCACGTCGATATGGACTATATCGGGCAGGTTACGGACATGCCCGAAGAAGAAATCATCGGCGCACTGAAAGGCGAGATATTCTACAACCCCGCCAGCGGAGAGTGGGAATACAAGAGCAAGTTCCTCGCCGGGAACGTCATAGCCAAATGCAAGGACATCATCACCTGCCAGCAAGACCTCCCGGACAGCGAGAAAGAGTGGGCTGAAACCTCCGTAAAGGCTCTTGAACAGGCCACGCCCGAAGCGATACCTTACGAGGAACTCGACATCAATATGGGTGAAAGGTGGATTGACACGAAGCTGTATGCCGACTTCGCCACCGAACTTTTCGAGACGGAAGCCGAGGTGATGTATTTCGACGTGAACGACACCTATGTAATGCGCTTGCAGGGGTATTCCCCCTTGGCCTACAACACCTATTCCGTGCGCAGCTGCAACGGCGAGGACTTGTTTGTACACGCCTTGCACGACACCGTGCCGGAACTGACGAAAGAGGTTTACCGTAACGGGGAGACGGTGCGTGTTCCGGACGATGAAGCCATACAGGAAGCCGCAGGAAGATACAGGAGATTCGGGAGCGTTTTAATCGTTGGCTCGATAACCAACCCGTGGAAGTACGGGATGAACTGGTAAGGGTGTACAACGAGCGTTTCAATTGCTACGTGAGACCCGCCTATGACGGTTCGGCGCAGACCTTTCCGGGACTGACCTTTGAACAATTCCCGTATGATGACCTCTACCCCTCGCAAAAGGACGCTATCTGGATGATTAAACAGAACGGCGGGGGCATCTGCTGGCACGAGGTCGGCACGGGAAAGACCATGATAATGTGTGTTGCTGCCTACGAGATGAAACGCCTCGGACTGGTGCAAAAACCGCTCATTATCGGGCTGAAAGCCAACGTACACGAGATAGCAGAGACTTTCCGCAAGGCGTACCCTATGGCGAAAGTCCTCTATCCGGGCAAGGAGGACTTTACCTCGGCCAACCGCAAAGAGGTATTCGCAAAATCAAGAACAACAACTGGGACTGCATCATCCTCACGCACGACCAGTTCGGCAAAATACCCCAGTCGGAAGAGACTATGATAAATATTTTTACCGAAGAACTCGCCGACACGGAGCGCAGCCTTGAAGTGCTGGAACAGTCCACCATGCGTTACCGCAGCGGAAAAATGCAGAAAGGACTGGAGAAAAGGAAGCAGAACCTTAAGGCCAAATTGCAGGAGCTACGCATGAAAATCAACAGCCGGAAAGATGATGCCGTGGATTTCCACACGATGGGCATAGACCACATATTTGTCGATGAATGCCACTGCTATAAAAATCTCATGTTCCAGACACGCCACACGAGGGTAGCCGGTATCGGCAACACGCAAGGCTCGCAGCGGGCAATGAACCTGCTTTTTGCCATTCGGGACATCCAATACCGCACGGGCAGGGACTTGGGGGCTACGTTCCTGTCGGGTACGGTGGTCGTGAACGCGCTGACCGAGCTTTACGTGATGTTCAAGTACTTGCGCCCGCAGGAACTCCGAAGCCAGCGTATCAGCTGCTTCGACGCTTGGGCGGCGATATTCACCCAAAAAGACCTCCGACTACGAGTTAGGCGTGACGGGGACAGTGAAGCGCAAAGAGCGTTTTCGTACCTACATCAAAGTGCCGGAACTGGCGATGTTCCTGCGTGAGATAACCGACTACCGCACCGCCGACATGATAAATCTCGACGTGCCGGAGAAGAACGTGCGTTTCCTTTCCAACCCTCCGACCATTGAGCAGGAGGAAATGATAGGGCGGCTCATGGCCTTTGCAAGCAGCGGAAAATGGGAAGACTTGGGACTGGATATACCCGAACCGGACAACCTCGACAAGGCGAAAATGCTTGTGGCTACCAACGTGGCACGCAAGATGTCCCTCGATATGCGCCTGTTGGGCGACAAGTTCAGAGACGACGGGAACAACAAGGCCTCTATCTGTGCACGGACGATTTACGACTATTACGTGCGCTCCAACGCCAACCGGGGTACGCAGTTCGTGTTCAGCGACCTCTCGACTTACAAGCCGGGAGAGTGGAACATCTACAGCGACATCAAGGAGAAGTTGGTGCGGCTCGGTATTCCCGCCGATGAAATCCGCTTCATCCAGTGCGCCCAGACCGAACGGGCGAGAAAGCGGCTCTTCGACGACATGAACGCAGGCAGGGTGCGTGTGCTTTTCGGCTCTACCACCATGTTAGGGACAGGTGTAAACGCCCAACAGAGAGCCGTAGCGGTGCATCATCTTGAGATTCCCTGGGTGCGACATGAAGTCGCATAGATAATTGTTGGAATGATACTTTAAGTATCAGCTTTAACCCGCTGTTCCGTCAGCGGTAGCCTACCACCGATGCACCTTAATAGTTGTATTAAGCGGTTGGGACAAAGTACACTTTCGCAAGACAAGACAGAACCGTGAGGGGAAGTCAAGTACGGTTAGTATCATATCGTAGAGTGGCGAGGCTGGATAGTATGGTTAGCGCAAGCGAACTGTTAGTTAAAACTTCGTAATGTCGTAAAAGAGTGTAAGATACTGGTACACTCGACCCAAAGGGAAGCGGTCGGTTAATCCTTTCCATGGTAGGATTACACGGATACAAGCACCGCCGGAGGATGAGACAGAACCTAACCTATCCGTTAGTTATCTATGTGGAACATGGTAAGCCTGTATATCTCCTGTCATGTAAAAATGACAGGTAAGCTGACAGCAATGAAAGCCGAATGGTGTGCAGGTATAAGATAACAGAAAAAGCGAATGCCGTTCTGTAATGGAACGGATACGGATTGAACCGACATCACGGGCTGATGAGGGCAACATCATCCGACACGAAAGTGGGCAGACTTCTGTGGTGACATTCGGTAGGCAAACAAACTGAATGTCATCAAATGGTGATTCTTTACAATTAACTTTTAGAACTTTCAAAAGGAGGAATGCAAATGAACGAAAACAAGACATCGTGTGCGCCTGCTGACAATCAGCAAACACTTTGGGACAGCATAGACTGGACTAAAGCGGAGCTGGCTGTCAGAAAGCTACAAGCGCGTATTGTAAAGGCTCAGAAGGAAGGCAGATACAACAAGGTGAAAGCCTTGCAGTGGACGCTGACCCACTCTTTTTACGCAAAAGCCTTAGCCGTAAAGAGAGTTACTTCTAACGGAGGTGGCAACACCCCCGGGGTGGACATGGAAACATGGGAGAAACCCGAAGCAAAAACACAAGCGATAAGCGAACTCAAACGCAGAGGCTACCAGCCGAAGCCATTGAGAAGAGTCCACATCAAAAAGAGTAATGGTAAACTGCGACCGTTGGGAATACCGACAATGAAAGACAGAGCCATGCAAGCACTCTACCTCATGGCATTGGAACCAGTGTCGGAAACAACAGCCGACACACGTTCATACGGTTTCCGTAAAGAACGCCGCTGTATGGATGCGGTGCAACAATGCCATAACATTCTCCGTAAAGGCTATTCTCCCGAATGGATTTTGGAGGGTGACATCAAGGGGTGCTTCGACCATATCAGCCATGAATGGCTACTTGCCAATATTCCAATGGATAAGGCAATGCTCCGTAAATGGTTGAAATGCGGCTATATCTTCAACAAACAGATGTTCCCGACTGAGGAAGGTACGCCACAAGGTGGTATTATCTCTCCTACGCTCGCCAATATGACGTTGGACGGATTGCAGAAAGTCCTTGCAGAGAAATATAAACGAGTTAGAATCAAAGGCAAGTTATATTCGCCAATGGTGAACCTTGTCCGCTACGCTGATGACTTTATAATTACCTGCGAGAACCGTGAAACACTTGAAAAGGAAATCAAGCCATTGGTAGCCGACTTTATGTCTGAAAGAGGTTTGACCTTATCAGAAGAAAAGACGGTGATAACCAATATCCGTGACGGTTTCGATTTTCTCGGTTTCAATATCCGCAAATACGGCAATGAAATATTGACCAAGCCGACCAAGAAAGCCGAAAAACGCTTTATGGAAAATATCCGTAAGGTGACAAAAGGTCATAAGGGTTGCAAGCAGGAATCATTAATCAGAATGTTGAACGCAAAAATCCGAGGATGGGGAGCATACTATCAGCATGGGGCGACACGTGATTCATTTCACAGAATCGACCATCAGATATTTCTCGCCTTGTGGCAATGGCTAAACGCCGTCATTCCAAGAAAGGGAAACGGTGGATAAAAGACCGCTATTGGCACAATATCCGAGGGAACAGCTGGACTTTTGCTGCTAAGTTTAAGAAATCAAACGGTAAGGAAGACCAACTCACCTTGTTGAAACTGGCATCCTCGTTTCCTTTCCTGCAATATACGCAGATAAAGGGGGACATGAATCCGTTTGATGCAGACTGCCGCCTGTACTTCAATAAAAGAATGAAGTCGAAGATGCTTGTGACACTGAAAGGACGCAAGTCTCTGCTTTACCTATGGGAAAAGCAAGGGCGGAAGTGTCCGATATGTGGTGAACCGATTGATACGCATAAAGCATGGAATGTAATGCCAACCGTCCAAGACGGACGGAAATGCAATCTGTTGGTTCATGATGAATGTTTCAAATTATCCCGTAAATCCAATGGAAACAAGAAGTAGTATGAGCCGGTCTCTGCACACGAACAGAGACTTTGAAAAGCTTGAGTCGTATGAGGGGAAACCCTCACGTACGGTTCTGAGGGGGGAAGAGGGCAGTAATGCCCTTGACCTACCCGATCGCCCCGCCGACATGGAGCAGCGCAACGGCCGTGCGGTACGCAAGGGAAATACTGTGAAACTTTGGGGTAACAACACCGTGGATGTAGTGATTTACGGCACAGAAAAGACACTCGATGCCTACAAGTTCAACCTGCTTAAAAACAAGCAGATGTTCATTAATCAAATCAATAACGGCACGATTGCCGTGCGCCGCATGGACGAGGACGCAATGGACGAGAACAACGGCATGAACTTCGCCGAGTTTATCGCTATCCTCTCCGGCAATACCGACCTTTTGGAAAAGGCGAAGCTCGACAACAAGATTATGCAGCTCGAAAAGGAACAGGGCATTTTCAAGAAAGAGCGCATTCGTGCAGAACGTAAGATGAACACCGTACAGGAGGAAATGAAAAAGGCGGACGACATGGCGGCACGCATGACACGGGACATGGAGTACATCGCCTCGTACACGGGAGAACGCAGGACGCTGTTACTGAACCTGCCGCAGGCCACAGCCGAGGAGACCGGACGGGAGCTGCACCGTATCGCCAAGACCTACCGCAGCGGAGCATACGGCACGATAGGCACGTATGCCGGGCTGAACCTGCTCGTGCATAGCGAGTACGGACTTGACGGGGTATTCGAGCGCAATACATTCCTCGTGGAGGGGGTAAGCGGACTGAAATACCGTTGCGGAGTGTCCGGCGCGTTGCCACTGGGATTTGCGGAATCGGCACAATATCCGCAGAACACGCTCGGCAGGCTTCCGTCCATGATTGACGAACAACGGAGGAAGATGGAGAAAATGCAGAAAGAAATACCCGCCTTGCAGGGTATCATCGCCCGCAAGTGGGACAAGTCGGACGAACTGGCAAGGCTCAAACAGGAGTGCAAGGAGCTGCAGCAGCGGATTGACGAGAGCCTGAAAGAGACGGAACAGCCGCAGATACCGGCTTCCGAACTCGAAATCACCGACAAAGCGGCTTAACCATAATTCATATTTTAACCGTTCCCTCTGCATGGTCGCGATGACCGGGCAGGGGGATTTTTTTGTGACAAACGCCAAAGGGCTGTTTGTCCTCGTGATACCCTTTTTACACTCAAGGCCAAAATTGTCCTTTCTCCTCCTGGCAAAGCAAGAATTTCGACATTTACCCGAAAAATAGCAAGGTAGTCCCTGCCAATTTTCCGTCCCTTCCTTTTATATATTCCTCCGGACGGCTTTCCCACCCGAAATCAGCGGAATGTCTGTGCCGCAGCCCGCTCTGCATTACAAGATACGGGGAGGCAAAGGAGGACAAACGCCGCACGGCACGTGCTGTTCCATGCCGGAGCTTCGGCACGCCGAAACAACACGGCATTCCACGGCATGTTTCGGATCGGCAGGATGTTTCTCCGTCCTTTGCTGTTCTCCCTACCGTGTCTTTCCATTCAGGGCCGGCTGTGGCAGGGGCAAACGGTGACACATCCGGTTCCATGACGGGCAGAGACCCGGCACGCCGGAGTTTTTGCCTGTCACAGAATCGGAAGAGTCCCCCTTGTGTTTGCCCTGGCAGACCCTTGCCCGACCCGCCCGGCCGTACCTCAATCCTCCCTCTTTTACATACCTTTTATACAATTCTGTCTATCCCCTTATACCGTCTCCCGAGTGCTTCTTTCTGCTTGGCAATGCCGTCCGGATTTGTCGGACGCAAAGGTCTGTCATCGTGTCTTAATCGTCCGGACTGAAATGTATTTCTTGCAAATTCTTCCTCTTTGCAGAGCGTAATTTTCAAGAAAGACCGGGCATATAAGACCTTCCGATGACGGTATTTCGGCATCCGCAAAATCCCGGAACGGCAGTACAAGAGCCGAACAAAGGGAAAAGAAAAAACAGAAATTAAAAACCGATATGGCAATGGCTAAGAAAAAGGAAAGGAAAAAGACCTACAAGTTTATCGAGAAGCTGATAGACAAGGTGACAACCAGCAAGAGCAACAACACGGAGTTTGTCTGTTACGGGCATCTGGTGGAGCTGTTGAGCGGTACGGAAGATTACGTTTCGGTCACGATATACAATACCGATGACCGCTACGGGGGAGGAATGGCAGATTTCGATTTCGACTACCTCACCAAAGAACTCCATTTTGTCAGCTCCGAGGGCAAGGCACTGACAGAGAAGATTATCGCCACATTCAGGATGTTCTATTCTCCCCGGCGCATCCGTGTCTCTTACGATGAACTCGAATACGAGGACGAGGATACCACGTATGAGTATGACGAAACGGACGAATACGCCCCGCCTGTCAAGCATCTGAACAAATGACGGAATTATTAACAGAAAAATCAAAGATAGACAGCATTATGACTACAAATTTATTGAAATTCAAATTCAACAAGGGCGTGCCGTCGGCGGTCTTATAGGACACAGACACATCCCTTACGTCAAATACCCGCAAATCAAAGGCCGGCTGAAAGTGGCTATATACAATGCCTATCTGCAAGGCATCCGCAACTTCCGGTGTGGCATGGTGGTAGGCTTTGATATGCTTGCGGCAGAAACCGTACTGGAACTGAAAGAGCAGTTGCATGATATTTCCCTGTCGGCAATCGTACCTTATAGAAACCAAAGTGAACGCTTCGCTCCGTCCGCACGGGAGAAATACAATGCCATTCTGGAAAAGGCCGACGATGTGAAGGTACTTAGCGAGGATTATTACACGGACTGTTTCCATGAAAGGAACGACTATATGATACGGCACTCATCCCTGCTGATTGCCTATTTTGACGGAATCCCCCAAGGAGGGACATTCTACACCATGCAACAAGGCCGCAGCAAAAGGGATGCCTGTGAACAACCGTCTATATTCCA
>OKWC01000263.1_pt1 | contig 11021 bp, 12 predicted proteins | sample 1606971 | NCBI WGS metagenome assembly OKWC01 (sample SAMN04414076, study PRJEB24778) | human gut metagenome | material: faecal | host: Homo sapiens
ATTCGACCATGGTTACCATACACAAGTGAATGAATTTTTTTGTTTAGTCATACAATTACTAATTAATTAGGTAATAAAATCTATTCTCTATCTCTTAATATAAAAAGCCGAAAGCCATAATGGGATCATATTTCCGTGTCCTAATTCCAATTTGTGTAGGGCATAATACACGTTTGGATTATTTTTGAACTTGCACCCTTCTGCGCAAATACGGAAATGCAGTCCGTTGTCTACCATAAATGAAGTGCCTTTATCGCCTTTATATAGTTTATGGTCCTTATACAGGGTATTCATGAAAAATGTATCCAGAACATCCTGTTCTTCGACCTTTACCGGATAAATGGAGTACATCAGGTTGGTGTTGTGCATCATCAGTTTGGAAGGTTTCTTGGGAAATTCCTCTCCCTTGGGATAAACCATATTGATAAGACGCGCATCTGCCAGATACTTAATGTAATTCATCACCGTGGCACGTGAGGTTTGAATCTCCGTGGCCTAGCTGGCTGACGTTCGGAGCAACGGGTCCGTCCACAGCTAGCAAATATAGTAATTTTTTTATCTTTGAAAGATATTTCAGCTCAATTTGTTTGATAAGAAGTATATCTACTTCTATCATCATATTCATGGTTTTTAGCAGATTCTCCGAAAAGTTACGTTTTTCCAGGAAGAATGGGTAGAAACCGTGATGCAGATAGTCTTGAAAATAATCCAACGGCTTCACGTTGCGCAGGATGGTTTTTCGCTATCTGTTCGTGATTCTCCAAAATTTCTTGTAAGGTATAGGCACGGAAACAATTACCGCTTTGCAGATTCAGATATTCGCGGAATGAGAAACCTCTCAGGTAGTATACCTTGACAATGCCGCTCAGTTCTGGATTTTCTTCTTTCAGTCGCATCACGGATGATCCGGTGAATATAATCTTCAGAGTAGGAAACATTTCATAGCAAGCACGCAGGTCGTGGCTCCATTCGGGATACTTGAACACTTGGTCTATCAACAAAACTTTTCCTCCTCGTTTTACGAATTCTGCGGCAAACTCCACTAACGTATATTTAGAGAAGTAAAAGTTATTCATGTTGATGAACAGACATGAGTGATCCGTTCCGAACTTTTCTTTTGCATATTGCAGGAGGAAAGTCGTTTTCCCTACGCCACGAGTACCCTTGATGCCGATCAGTCTGTCGTTCCAGTCTATTTCGTCCATCAAGTCCCGGCGAACAGGAGCATTTGTATGTTCCACCAGATAACTGTGTGTTCTGTAAAAGGTTTCCATGGTTGCTTTTTTATCGGTTGCAAATATAGCAATACTAATTCAAATTGCAAACTGGAGATAGCAAAATATTATTTTTTTTCAACTAAAAGACGAACAAGAGAAATGGTTTGTACTCTAAAACATTTATCTTTGTGTTCGGAAATGGAAGCGCTTTATTTATTCAATCCGGAAAATGATATGGCATTGGCTTGTGGTGATCCTTATTATATGGCACCTGCCAGTGCCCGGCGAATGGCGGCCGAGTTGTCCGTGTTGCCTGCATGGTATGCAGAACAGGGAGGAACTGTATGGCTGGATTCTGCTCTGCGTATGAAAACAATGGAAAGACAATCTTTTTGCCGCCTTCGGTCAATTGGACTTCAGAATTCCTCCCCATTTATAATAAGGTGATTCCTTGGGGATGGAATCCGTCTTTGGTGCGTCGTTTGCAGGAAGCTGGATTTCCTGATACAGCATATCCTTCAGTAGAGCGTATGAAGCGTATCCGTCAAATATCCGGACGTCAGACGCTGTAAAAGTGTTACGACGCCTTTGTAGGCATATAGGTGGGAATATTCCCACATTGGGGGAGGCTTTTGTATTGTCATCAACAGAGAAAGTGAAGGCTTTTGTGTTGTCTCATCCTCGTGCTTTGTTAAAAGCGCCATGGTCTGGTAGTGGGAGAGGGATACAATATGTTTCAGGTAGTTTTACCATCCCTTTGGAAGGGTGGATTCGACACATACTTACCACTCAGCATGAGGTGATAGGAGAGCCTTTTTATGATAAGCTTTTGGATTTTGCCATGGAGTTTTTTGCAGACGAGTGGGGACAGGTACATTTTATAGGGTATTCTTTATTCGAAACAGACAAGAGAGGTGTTTATAAAGAAAACTTGTTGGCTGCGGATCGGGTTATTGAAGAGAGGATATCCACATATGTTTCTGCGGAAATCTTACATCAGGTTGGGAGGGCGTTACAGGTGGAATTGGCGGAAGTGATAAAAGGGAGTTACGAAGGCTATCTGGGGGTGGATATGATGATATGCCGTACCCAAAACGGCGGGTATGCCATTCATCCGTGTGTGGAAATAAATCTTCGTATGAATATGGGAGTGGTAGCACGTTTGATATATGATAACTATGTGTGTGATGGCGTGCAGGGACGGTATGTTATAGAATATTATGCAAAGCCCGGTGAGGCATGGCATTCTCATCTTGCGCTTCAAGAAAGCATCCTTTATATCTGGAAAATGGAAAAGTGAAGTCGGGTTATTTGTCACTTACACCGGTAGAGAACAATACGTCTTATCAGGCATATATCTTAATTTGATTTTCCGGATAAAGGAAGATACAGAAAAGACGGGGATGGTTACCATCCACCCCCTAATGCTTTATACAATTTTACTAATGTAATCTGTTTGTCTCTTATTGCATTACTTAATCCTATTTGTGCATCGAAATAGCTACGTTGTGCATCCAATACATCCAAATAGCCTATTACTCCATTGATGTATTGCAATTGGGCCAGTTCCATTGTTGCTTTAGAGGAACGTTCCAGTTGCAGACGCGATTCGTAGATATCTTTTATCTTATTAAAGTCCACAATGGCATTGCGGGGCCTCTTTGAATGCAGTCAGCACTGATTTTTCATAGCTGTAGCATTCCTGTTCGTATGCGGCTTTCTTAGCCTTTAGGGTTGCTCTGTATTTTCCCATGGCGAAGAGAGGAGTTAGAAGATTGCCACTGATATAATGAATGGGTGATTTAAAGAAATCAGAGAATTCTTCACTTTCTACGCCATATTGTGCTGTGAGGCTGAGTCGTGGGAACATATTGGTATAGGCAATGCCTACACTGGCATTGGCTGCTATTAATTTCTGTTCTGCTTCGCGTACATCGGGACGACGTTCCAACAGAGTGGAGGGTAGACCTACTGGTAATGTTTCAGGTAGTTTTACCTCTTCGGGCAGAATGGAACGCTGTATGCGGTGCGGGTATTCGCCTGCCAGGAATGCGATATCATTTTCTTTCAATGAAATTTTCCTTTCCAGTTCAGGAACTAAGGTTGCGGTACGTGCATACTCCACTTGTGCCTGTTGATAAGAAGTTTCTGAAGTCAGTCCTCCTTCAAAACGAAGCTTTGCCAGGCGTACTCCTTCTTTACGGGCATAGAGTGTTTGACGAACGATGTTCAACTCATTGTCTAATGCGACCAATTCAAAATAGGCTTGTGCCACTTCGGACACAATACTCATTTTCAAGGCACGTTGCGCCTCGATGCTTCCCAGAAATTGTGCTATGCTTTTGTCTTTTGCCCAACGCAGGTTACCCCATAAGTCTAATTCCCAAGTCACGGTAAGTTTACCACCTGTTCGGGGTCATTTTTATAGTTGTCACCACCATAATTACTTCCTTCTTTTTGGGCATAAGCGCTTCCGTTCAGTTGGGGGAAAAGGTTGGCAAAGTCTATGCGCTTCATTGCGGCAAGTTCTTTTACACGTGCCGCAGCTATTTTCATGTCTTTGTTGTTATCCAACGTCTTTTCTATCAGGCTTTGCAAGGTTGTGTCCGTATAGATTTCCCACCATTGCATATCGGCTATAGATAATGTATCCTGTTGTCGTAATGTATCTAATTGTTGGGGAAGATGTAAGTCGGGACGTGTGTAGTGCTTACCTAATTGGCAAGAAGTCAGCAAAGTCATTCCTGATACGGCTATATATAATAATGTATGTTTCATCATTTCTTTCATCTTTTTATATCCTTATTTTTGTTTCATCTTCGCTTTCATCTTGTATATCAGTACAAAGAAGAAAGGTACTAACAAAATTCCCACAGTTACAGCAAAGATCATTCCGAAGAATACACCTGTACCAATAGCCTGACGGCTGGCTGAACCTGGCCCGCTGGCAATGACCATAGGTAACATACCTAAGATGAATGCCAATGAAGTCATCAAAATAGGTCGGAAACGGAGCTGTGAAGCATGAAGTGCAGCTTGTACTACATCTACTCCTTTGTCTACTTGTTCTTTGGCAAACTCTACAATAAGAATTGCATTTTTGGCGGCTAGTCTACCAACATCACCAATCCGATCTGGAAATAGACATCATTCTCCAGTCCACAGCCCCATACACCTAGATAAGCACCTAATGCGGCTACAGGCAAAGAGAGTAATACTGCAACCGGTACCATCCAGCTTTCGTATAAGGCAGCAAGGAACAAAAATACGAACATGAACACTAATGCCAGCACCATGCCGGTCTGTCCACCTGCCTGTTTTTCCTGGAAGGATAGTCCGCTCCATTCTACACCGATATTTTCCGGTAGGTGTTCGCGGGCTATTTGTTCGATAATTTCCATAGCCTGTCCTGAACTGTAACCGTCTGCGCCCTCACCGAGAATCACAGAACTGTTGAACATATTAAAACGTTTGATGCTGCCCGGACCAGTGGTATACGAAGTGGTACCCAGCGAGGTGAGCGGTATCATGGCATTGTCTGTGCCCCGTACAAAAAACAGGTTGATATTCTCCTTATGTTCCCGGTAGGGTGCTTCTGCTTGAATATATACACGGTAGATGCGGTTAAACATATTGAAATCGTTTACATATACCGAACCTGTATAAGCTTTCATAGTCGAGAATACATCGGCTAAAGGTACTCCTGAGAATTTTACTTTGTCACGGTCTACATCAAAATAAAGTTGGGGGATATCCGCTTGTAAAGCCGAAGATAAACCTGATAATTCCTTACGTTTTGATGCATAATACATCAATGTATCCGTAGCTTGTACCAAATTTTCGAAAGTGGCATCTCCACGTGCTTCCAATTGCATTTCGAACCCGCCCGAACTGCCTAATCCCGGAATAACGGGAGGGGTGGAAAGATATACCTTGCATTCGGGGTATTGCGACATGTCTTTTTTTACCTGTGCCATAATATTGTCAATAGTTTGCGAGTCACGTTCCTCCCAAGGTTTTAAGATGACAGTCAGTTCACTTCGTGCCTGACTGGTTCCTACACGCGGACTGCTTCCCGCCACGCTTTGCACATATTCCACTGCCGGATTTCTCATCAGGTATTCCACAGCACGTTCCGTTACGATACGTGTACGTTCCAACGTTGCACCTTCGGGCAGCTCCAACTCTATTTTAAATACCCTTGGTCTTCGATGGGAAGAAAGCTGGTGGGAATAATGCGATGGATTAACAGGATGGCGATCAATACCATGCCGAATGTGCTCAGTACCCGACGCGGGTGTTTCACAATGTGTTTGATAAGCCCTACATATTTATGATTGCCGATAGCCAGCCACTCATTGATACGGCGGAATACGATATTCTTTTTCTTGTTCGGATCTTCCGGTTTCAGGATAAGCGAACACATGACTGGACTCAATGTCAAAGCTACTACCGTAGACAGCAATACGGATACTACGATGGTTACCGTAAACTGGCGATAAAGTTGTCCGGTAATTCCACCTAGAAAACTTACGGGAACAAATACTGCTGCCAGTACCAAAGAAGTGGCGATAATGGCTCCTGTAAGTCCTTCCATAGCTTTCTTGGTAGCTTGGTAGGGAGATAGTTTCTCCTCTTCCATGATACGCTCCACATTCTCTACTACCACGATAGCATCGTCCACCACAATACCGATGGCAAGTACCAACCCCAACAGGGTCAGGATATTAAGCGAGAATCCGAAAATCAACATGAATCCGAAAGTTCCAATCAGTGAGATAGGTACGGCAACTAGTGGGATAACTGTTGCACGCCAGCTTTGGAGTGAAAGGTATACTACGATAATAACCAGTATCAGGGCTTCAAACAGTGTTTTGTACACTTCATGAATAGATTCCGAAATATATGTGGTCATATCGAAAGGTATCTCGTAACTCATTCCTTCGGGGAAATTCTTGCTGATTTCCTCCATAGCTTCTTTCACGCTTTTTGCTACTTCCATAGCGTTGGCTCCCGGTAACATATAGATGGCCAATACCGCTGCATTTTCTTTGTTAATGGCACTCTCGGTATTGTATGATTGTGCTTCGAGTGAGATGCGGGCCACATCACGTAAACGGATGATGGAACCATCGGCATTGGCACGGACTACGATTTCCTCAAACTGGCTTACAGTAGATAGACGTCCCTGAGTAGTGATGGGAATGGTTACGTCTAATCCTTGTACGGGTTGTTGTCCCAGTACACCGGCTGCTGATTCCCGATTTTGGTCTTTCAGTGCATTCTGCAGGTCGGCTACGGTCAGACCGAAATTGGCCAGTTGTCGGGCTGTACCCAAAATTTGCATGGCGTAATATCGGCTTCCGATGTTTGAAACACGTCCTACGCCAGGGATACGGCGGATTAGGTCCAGTACATTCAGAGTAGCAAAGTTGCTAAGGTATATTTCATCGAACTTCGGGTCGGTAGAGGTAAGGCATAGGGTCAGCAATTGACTGGCAGCCTGTTTCTCTACCGAAATACCATTTTGTATAACTTCTGCTGGAAGACGTGATTCTGCTAACTTGATACGGTTCTGTATTTCTACTGCCGCCAGATCGGGATCTGCCGAGATATCAAAAGTGACGGTGGCTGAAAAACCTCCCGAATTGGAACTGTTTGATTCCATGTAAAGCATTCCTGGAGTACCGTTCAATTCCTGTTCTATAGGAGTGGCTACCGCCTGTGATACAGTCAGGGCACTGGCACCCGGATAGGATGCGCTGATTTTCACTACCGGCGGGGTAATCTGCGGATATTGGTCAATGGGTAGCATCGTGAGACCGATGATACCGACAATGACTATTAATATGGAGATGACAGCTGAAAATACCGGTCTGTCTATAAAGAAACTAACTTTCATAATGTCTATTGTTTTTTGAATGCGTAAATTTTCCTCCATAGGGGAATTCGTATTCGGGAGTGAAATTATCCGATCGTATCTTTTTCCTCCGTTTTTTTGTCTTCTACGGCAGGACTTACTTTTACTTTCATGCCTGGATTCAGCTTGTGGTATCCTTCTATAACAATGTCTTCTCCGGGAGCCAAGCCTCTTTCCACCACTACTTGATTCTGGAATTCAGGTCCTAATTCAATGAAACGTCTCTCTACTGTAGAATCTTTGCGCATTACATAAATATAGGCACCGCCTTTTTCTATGATAACGGACTTTAACGGAACTACCGTAGCTTTTTCTCTGACATCCAATAATAGTTTTACTTTGGTGAACTGTCCAGGAAGTAATATCCGTTCTGGATTCGGCATTTCGGCACGTACGGAGAATGTACCTGTGCGTGGATCAACTTGCGGTTCGGCAAAGTCTACCAGTCCTTTGTATGGATAAATAGTATTGTCTGCTAGAGTAATGGAAACATTGGGTTGCCAAGAGCGGGTAGAGTCTTTTTGACCTAAGTTCACATTACGCTCTTTTGCTTTTTCAGATAGTCTAGAGCTGTCATGCTGAAATCCACTAATACAGTATCACTTTTTACTACGGTGGCAAGCAGTGATTTGCCACTTGGACCTACCAATGTCCCTAAATCCACGTGACGTTCACTGATATGTCCTGCTAACGGAGAACGAACTATCGTATAACCTAGTTCCAATTCTGCTTGATCAAGGTCGGCACTACTCATAGCTACCGAGGCTTCTGCTGTTTCATATGCAGCAGTAGCATTGTCCAAGTCCAACTGGCTGGCAGCATTTTGTTCATATAGCGGACGGATACGTTCTAAATCGCGTTTTGCTTTTTGTGCCTGTGCTTCATCTTTTTTCAATTGGGCACGCGCTTTGTCAGCTTTGGCTCGATATTGATCTTGATTGATAACAAACAGCACTTGATTCTTAGTGACATATGTACCTTCTGCGAAAAGCATTTGTTCTAAATATCCCTCTACTCGGGCACGTACTTCAACGAATTGCTGTGCACGTACGCGTCCTACATATTCACCATATATTTCCACATCGTCTTGCGTTGCCGGCGCTATGGCAACTACTGGAAGTTCCGGCATCTTTGCCGGTCGATGGGAAACAATCAGGTAAATCCCGATAACTAGTCCAATACCTATTACTACAAGCGCTGTTCTTTTCTTTTTTAGCGCAATTTCTTTGTGTGTAAAAAATAGTTTCATACTTTAGTTTTGTTATTGTTTAAGATGCCGTCAGTAGGAATACAAGCAGCGTGCCAAACTACTGTAAATAGCCTTTCCTTTTCATAATCAGTGTTTTATTACTGCTTTTGTTGATAGGGGAAGTGTGGAAAACAGGCAACAGCTGTAGAATAATTCCACAGTAGGCGAATTAAATTTAGTAGAGGATTATCGATTTGGGTGCAAAAATAGTAAAATAGTGGGTAATTTTAAAATATTTATTCATTATTCATTATGATGAAGACGATGTTGTAGTGTTAGCAGATATGTATGTAATTTAAATTTTGCTTGAGATCGTCATATTTGCAACCTTGTTTGTTTTGAAATACGTCTCCCTTTTCATTTTGAAAAGGGTAGTATTTCCTTTTTTTATGACTGCATATAATATCTGTTTGTTTATCAATGGTTTATAATGTTTTTTTCATTTTGGCATAGTATTCGCTATATACTTGTCGAATATAAAAGGTATAAAAAGATGGGAGAATTTTATAATCCAGATAAATTATATAAAGGTGGAAGCCGGAATAATAGCTTGATAAATAAAAAAATGATATTCCGTGTATTGGGGTGATTACTTTTTATTTGAATCTGCTATGTTCCTGCTTTGTGCGGCTGTTTCCTTATGTTACGGTGAGCAAGATTATCAATATTTTCTATATACCATTCTTTTGAATACATTGGTCGGTGGAGTTTTGCTAATTTGTAGTAGAGGTGCTGAGAATCGGCTGACACGACGAGATGGGTACTGTATTGTAACTTTTACTTGGTTTTTGTTTACGTTGTTTGGAATGTTGCCTTTTTATTTTAGTGGAGGAATCCCTTCGGTGACGGATGCCTTTTTTGAAACCATGTCGGGTTTTACTACTACAGGAGCTACTATATTGGATGATATAGAATCTCTTTCACATGGTCTGTTATTTTGGCGTAGCTTGACACAATGGATAGGTGGCTTGGGTATTGTCTTTTTTACTATTGCTGTGCTTCCTATTTTCGGGGGAGGAACTATACAACTTTTTTTTTTTTTCAGCTGAGGCTATCGGAGTGACGCACGACAAAACACATCCCCGGATTGATGTGATGGCTAAGTGGCTGTGGATGATATATGCTATTCTTACAATTGCAGAAACTGTGCTGCTGATGATAGGAGGAATGAGTTTTTTTGATGCGGTATGTCATTTCATTCTCTACAACGGCTACAGGTGGTTATTCTACCAAACAAGCTAGTGTAGCTTATTGGAACTCTCCGTTTATAGAATATGTAATAGCGATATTTATGATCCTTTCGGGTATTAATTTCTCTCTCTATTTTATGTGTCTGAAAGGGAAAGGCAAGCGTTTTATTTCAGGATGATGAATTCCGTTGGTTTATGAAATCAGTGAGTATTCTGACACTTGTTATTACGTTTGCCTTAGTTTTTCAGAATCATTATGATTGGGAAAAGGCATTCCGCAGGGCTCTGTTTCAAGTGGCTACGGCGCATACGTCATGCGGCTTTGCAACGGATGATTATAACTTGTGGCCATCTTTTACATGGATGCTTCTTATTTTTGCTATGTTGTCAGGTGGATGTACGGGGTCTACTAGTGGGGGAATCAAAAATATGCGCCTTATGATTCTGGCGCGTAATATCAAAAAATGAATTCAAACGGATGCTGCATCCTAGGCTGTATTGCCTGTTCGTGTGAACCGTCAGGTTATATCGCCTTCCATCATTGCTTCAGTGAATACATTCTTTGTATTTTATTTGTTCTGTATTTTGGCCGGATGGATACTGCTGATGTTTTTCGGGGTGGGATAATTGAAGCGATGAGTACAGTAATTTCTAGCTTAGGCAATGTGGGACCGGGGTTAGGAGCATTCGGTCCTGCTTTTTCATGGGCGGCGTTGCCTGATGCTGCTAAATGGATATTGTCGTTTCTGATGTTGATAGGACGTTTGGAGTTGTTTGCTGTGTTGTTGCTTTTTTATTCAGGATTTTGGGAAAGACGATAGTTCTCCGGGAAAAGTTGATATGTATCATTTAATTAATGGGTATTCATTGAAATGAAGTTCTAGAATATGTATTTTTACAAAGGATGATATATATTTGTGCTCGGATTTACAATACATTCATGTTATGGCAACTTCGAGAGAGATGACTTCGGGACGTCCGTTCCCTTTGATATTGAATTTTGCTTTTCCTTTATTGCTGGGTAATTTACTTCAGCAGACTTATTCCTTGATGGATGCTGCTATTGTGGGTAAGTTTCTTGGAATTAATGCTTTGGCTTCTGTAGGAGCTAGCACTTCGGTGGTGTTTTTGATATTAGGCTTTTGCAATGGCTGTTGTGGTGGCTTCGGTATTCCTGTCGCACAGAAGTTTGGAGCTAGGGATTATGGTATGATGCGGCGTTTTTTGTGGCAGTTAGTTTACAATTGGCAGCGGTGATGTCTGTAGTAATTGCTATTGTAACTAGTATGTTTTGTTCGGATATTCTTCAGATGATGCAGACTCCGGAGAATATCCTTGAGGATGCTTATCTTTATTTGCTGATTACTTTTATCGGGGTGCCCTGTACCTTTTTCTATAATTTGCTTTCAAGTATTATTCGTGCATTGGGTGATAGCAAGACTCCG
>OKWC01000264.1_pt1 | contig 11011 bp, 13 predicted proteins | sample 1606971 | NCBI WGS metagenome assembly OKWC01 (sample SAMN04414076, study PRJEB24778) | human gut metagenome | material: faecal | host: Homo sapiens
AGGATAGACCGTCGATAAGGTGGAGAGTGCCCGTGCTTGTCAAGTAGTGTTCTGCGTTCTGAACCTTGGCTTCATCAAGTCAGGCACATGTGCCCGAAGCGGCTGTTCGCAAATTTATAAACCAGGCGAGCGCTAGAATAGGCTATATAATAATTGATGATGGCTCCTATATTGGCTCCGATGGTCGCAAATATAACTACCAGAAATACATTCAGGTCACTGTTTCCTCCGGCAGCCTTATAGGCGGCGGGCGGCACTACCACTTCCGAGGGGAAAGGGATAAAAGAGCTTTCGATGGCCATTAATAACGTTATTGTCCAATAATTCAAGTGGTCCAGACACCACTGGATAAATGCAACTGATTCCATAAAATTATTATAAATATTTGTTTAAGTTTAGCTTGCCTTTGCTGATATCGTCCTTGATTACGCGTATCGCTTCGTTGAATAACTTGTCGGGCAACTGTGCGTTTTCATCAACTCCCAGAGCTGCATACGTATCAGGAAGTTCTTTATTGATTTTAGCCAGATAGTGTATGAACGGACCTGGTTTCTGTAAATAAAGATAGCCATAAATTAGAAAGAAATAAGTGCTATGGGCGTTTTGGGGAAATTCTTTGTTTATTTGTCTCAAAATAACCGGTTGGCATATTCAAAGAGATGTTCATCGAAGTATTTGGAGCCGATTTTGAACAAAATATCCATCCGTTCCTCTTTCGGGGTGAATTCCAGGGCGAGGTTGAATTGTTCCTCCGCCTTGTCGATATTGTTCTTTCTTTCCTCCTCGCTGATGTCCTTGCTGCCTGCCATTATCGTGAAAAACTGTCCGGCATAGATACGTGTTTCCGCATCGTTCCCGTTCTGCTTCAGCACTTGGTCCAGATACATATATCCCTCTTCAGGATGCCCCAGGGCTACATGACAGAGGGCTGCGATGCTATATATATCGGTTAGCTCGAATGCAGTAATCTCCTGTTTCTGTTTTAACAGCTTTTGTGTATACTTCATGGCGGTTTCGTAATCCTTCATCTCGAAGTGGAGACCGGCCAATGCCATATAAACGGGAGGCTTCTTCTCTGTCGCCTTTTCCAAACGGAGATAATAGTTGATAGATTCCTTGATATTTGCTGTCTGGCTGTAAAGGAATGCTTTCAAGGTCAATGTCTCTGTGTTGTTTTCATCAATGGCTAATGCGAAATCGAAAGCCTCGTGCGCGTTTTCGTATTGCTCTTGTTGCAGATAGCATTTACCCAGTTCATTCCAATGCTGAACGGAATAGGGGAACTCGTTCAGGGTCATGTTCAGGTAAGGGATAGCCAAGTCCGGTTTGTTGAAAGTACTGTAATAATCGCACAGCACGTCGCGAAGACGTTGGTTGGTTTCCGGCAGGGTTTGCATGTCGAAATGGGCAAACAGGCAGTCGATCCACTTCTTGGCGTATTCTTTCTGGTTGACGTCAACGTAGTTCAGAATGATGTCCAGCAGCGTATCCAGTTCATACTCCTCGTCCATGGCCAGTTGTTGTAATATCTCATCGGCCTCTTCCATGTGTTCCTCCTCTATCAGCAGGTCGGCTTGCAGGAATCTGAATTCACGGTCGGCAGGGTTGTTGATGAGCTGCATCACCATTTGGGCTTCTTCTTTTTTTCCTAGCAGCATCAAGGAACGTGCCCGGAAAATCAGGGCGTCCGTGTTATCGGGGTGCAATTGGATTGCAAGGTCTATGGCCTTGTCAGCGTCTTTATGTCTTCCTTTTGAGGCGTAATATTCGGCGATATCGATCAATTCATCAGCTTCAAAATAAGCGGGGGTATGGCTTTCCACCATACCCTCGTATTTTGCCAATGCTTCTTTAAATTCCGGGTCTTCAAAGTAAGAAGACATGTCGTAGTTCATAAGCTTGTTTTTATTTATTGATTTTGCTCCAGGTATCTTTTAAAGATACGGTGCGGTTGAACACCAGATGTTCCGGTGTAGAGTCTTTGTCTACATTGAAATAACCGATGCGCTGGAACTGCAAGTAATCCAGCGGTTTGGCATCGGCCAGATATTTCTCTACATAGCAGTTGGTTAATACATTCAACGAATCGGGGTTGATCATTTCTTTCATGGCTTCCAGTGCGTCGCAGTTCTTTGCTTCGCGGATGGCGGCCATCTCATCACGCGGGTTCTCCACTTTCCACAGGCGGTCGTACAGGCGTACTTCGGCAGGCAGACAGTGTGCGCAGCTTACCCAGTGGATGGTACCTTTGATTTTGCGGTTGCTGCCCGGCATACCTGTTTTGCTGTCGGGATCGTATTCGCAGTATACCTCCACCACGTTGCCGTTGTCGTCTTTCTTGCAGCCTGTGCATTTCACGATGTATCCGCTTTTCAGACGCACTTCCTGTCCCGGAGTCATACGGAAATATTTCTTCGGGGCGTCTTCCATGAAGTCGTCGCGTTCTATCCACAGTTCGCGGCTGAATTCGATGGTGTGTGTGCCTGCCGACGGATCTTCCGGGTTGTTGACAGCTTCCATTTCCTCCACCTGTCCTTCGGGATAGTTGGTAATGATCAGTTTCACCGGATTGATGACTGCCGATACACGGGTGGCACGGCTGTTCAAGTCTTCGCGGACAGCGCTTTCCAGCAGGGCGAAGTCATTCAGGGCATCGTAAGTGGTATAACCTATCTTGTCTACAAATTTGCGGATGGACTCGGGCGAGTAGCCGCGACGGCGGAAACCGCAGAGAGTCGGCATACGGGGGTCGTCCCAACCGTTTACTAGATGTTCTTTTACCAGAATCAGCAGGTTACGCTTGCTCATCAAGGTGTAGTTCAGGTTCAGTTTGTTGAACTCATACTGATGAGGACGGTTGTCGTCCAGATCTTTACCCTCTTTTACCCAGTCCACGAACAGGTCGTACAACGGACGGTGGGGTACGAACTCCAGGGTACACAGCGAATGGGTCACTCCTTCAAAATAGTCGCTCTGTCCGTGTGCGAAGTCATACATGGGGTATGCTTTCCAGGTTTCGCCTGTACGGTGGTGCGGAGTCTTTTACCACACGATAAATATAGGGTCGCGGAAGTGCATGTTGGGGCTTGCCATGTCTATTTTGGCACGGAGCACCATTTTGCCTTCTTCTATTTCACCGCTGTTCATTTTGTTGAACAGTTCCAGGCTTTCCTCGATGGGACGGTTGCGGTAAGGGCTCTCGGTTCCGGGTTGGGTGGGAGTGCCTTTTTGTGCCGCGATTTGTTCTGAGTTCTGTTCGTCTATATAAGCCTTTCCTTCCTTTATCAGATTGACGGCGAAATCCCATAATTGCTGGAAGTAGTCGGATGCATAATATTCGTTTCCCCACTGGAATCCGAGCCATTGGATGTCCTCCTTGATGGCTTCCACGTATTCCATATCTTCTTTGGTCGGGTTGGTGTCGTCAAAACGCAGGTTACATACGCCACCATAGCGTGCGGCTATCCCGAAATCCAGACAGATGGCTTTGGCATGACCGATGTGCAGGTAGCCGTTCGGCTCGGGCGGAAAGCGGGTTTGTACTTTCCCTCCGTTTTTACCTTCTCTCAGGTCGTTCTCAACTGCCTGTTCAATGAAGTTCAGACTTTTCTTCTCTGTAGCTTCTGTAGCGTTCATTTCAGTCATTGTGATATCAATTTTACACTTTTGCTGCAAAAGTACGCATTCTTTTTGGGATATCCTTTATTTCACAGGAATATATCCACCGTTTTTTATAATATTTTGCCCCTGGGGCGACAGGATATACTCGATGAACGGGGTTACTTTTTCCTTATTGGCTACGTTGTAATAGTAGTAAAGAGGGCGTACTACGGGGTAAAGTTTCTTCTTTCCGTTTTCAAGGCTGGGCAGTACATAGTGCTTGCCGTCGTCGTAGGAAACGGCGATGGCTTTCACCCGGGGGGACAAGTAGGCCAGTCCTACATAGCCGATAGCGCCTTTGGTCTGGCTTACAGACTGGATCACGGCTCCGGTGGCGGGCATGGACAAGCTGCTGCTCATGTAGTTCTTGTTCTTCAGGGCGCTTTCTTTGAAAAATTCGTAAGTTCCCGAAGAAGTTTCGCGGGAATAGACAATAATTTTCATATCGGGTCCTCCCAGTTGCTTCCAATTGGTTATCTTGCCGCGGAATATGGCTTCCAGTTGCTGGCGTGTCAGTTGGCTGACAGGGTTGGACGGGTTTACAATGACGGCCAGGGCATCATACGCTATGATTACCTCCTCCACTTCCTGTTTGGCGGCTTTCAGTTTCATCTTTTCGCTGAATTTGATGGGACGGGAAGCCATAGCGATATCTGTCGTGTTGTCCATCAGGGCGGAAATTCCCACTCCGGTTCCTCCGCCGGTGACGGTTACCCGCCGGTCGGGATCATCTTTCATGAAAATCTCGGCTGTTTCCTGTGACACAGGCAACACCGTGTCACTGCCTTTTATGCGTTGTGCGGTAATATTCAGACTACAAGCCAATAGAATAAAAAGAAATAGAGCTTTTAATTGATTCATAAGTTCTTATATTAATTCGTGTGCAAAAGAAACGTTTTTCTTGTGTCATTTGTTTTACTGGTGTGTTACGATTCTGTTACGGGCAATATTCGCCGGCAAGGGTGGATTGAATCCGTCCTTGCGGGAAAATGGCAATAAGATCAGGATTGTCTTTGCTTGTAACAAGTTTGTAATATTAATTGTAGCAAATACTTCAAGCTTCTTTCATATCACCTTAATATAAAGAGGCTTTTTTTGCATCGGTTATTAAAATAGAAGACTAAAACTGTATGAAACGAGTTTGGGAAAAGATTGTAGAAGGAATATTGACTTGCAGCGGTTTTGTAACGAGCATTACTATTTTGCTGATTGTCGTATTCTTGTTTGCGGAAGCTTTGGGACTTTTTAATAAAAAAAAGTCATAGAAGAGGGATATGTGCTGGCGGTGAATAAAGCCAATCCGGTGCAGGAACTGAGTGCGGCACAAATAAAAAGACGTTTTTGACGAAGAGATTACCAACTGGAAAGAGCTGGGAGGACCGGACGCGGAGGTTAAAGTTTTCCGGTTGGAGGATATCACCTCCTATTTCTCGGAGGAAGAGTTGGGAGCCGGGTACGAGAAAGCCCCCCGGTGCATCGGCGAGATCGTTGCCGGTAATCCAGGCATCATCGCTTTTGTTCCCTCCAAATTTATAGAGAAGGATTTTCCGGGCCACCTGCTGAAAGACGAGTCTATTTCTTTTGACGAGGTTTTTGCCGGAAAGGAATGGTTCCCTACGGCTACTCCCGCCCCTCAGTTCGGATTTCTTCCTTTGATTACGGGTACGCTTTGGGTGAGTTTCTTTGCCATCCTGTTCGCTTTGCCTTTCGGCTTGTCGGTGGCGGTGTATATGTCCGAGGTGGCCGACCATCGAACCCGTAGTTTTCTGAAGCCGGTTATTGAGCTGCTCAGTGGTATTCCGTCCGTGGTCTACGGTTTCTTTGGGTTGATAGTCATCGTACCGCTTATTCAGAAAGTCTTTAATCTGCCTGTGGGCGAGACCGGATTGGCCGGAAGTATTGTTTTGGCTATCATGGCACTCCCCACTATCATTACCGTAAGCGAGGATGCGATGCGGAATTGCCCCCGTGCCATGCGCGAAGCCAGTCTGGCATTGGGTGCTACCCGTTGGCAGACTATATATAAGGTGGTGATTCCGTTTTCCATTTCTGGAATCACTTCGGGCGTTGTCCTGGGCATCGGACGTGCCATAGGCGAGACGATGGCGGTGCTGATGGTTACAGGAAATGCGGCCGTGATACCCACCACTATTCTGGAGCCGCTCCGTACCATTCCGGCGACTATTGCAGCGGAACTGGGAGAGGCTCCTGCCGGCGGCGCGCACTATGAAGCCCTGTTCCTGTTGGGAGTAGTGTTGTTTTTCATCACGATGCTTATCAACTTTAGTGTAGAATATATTTCATCAAGAACAAATAAATAATGTACTGATTTGCCGGTGTGCTAATGATTATGCGGCACACAGCGCACCAATGGGTATATGGATAGATTGACAAATGATTAATTAAGTATTTAAGATATGAAGCAAGATGTTTTCCCTGTCGGGCAAGGGGCGCGTAAAAGACGTTCGCAATGGCTGGCATTCGGCATTTTCAAACTGTTAAGTTATAGTATTGTCCTCATTCTGTTTGCCATTCTCGGTTTTATTATATATAAAGGTATAGGAGTAATCAGCTGGGAGTTTCTGACCACGGCGCCCAGTGACGGCATGACGGGTGGCGGTATATGGCCGGCCATTGTAGGTACTTTTTATCTGATGGCGGGCAGTGCGCTGTTCGCTTTTCCGGTGGGAGTGATGAGTGGCATTTATATGAACGAGTATGCGCCGAAAGGCAAGCTGGTCCGCTTTATCCGGATGATGACCAATACCTGAGCGGTATTCCGTCCATTGTGTTCGGTTTGTTTGGTATGGCACTGTTTGTGAAATACATGGGGTTCGGCGACAGCATCCTGGCCGGTTCTTTGACGTTGGGATTGCTTTGTGTACCTTTGGTGATACGCACCACCGAAGAAGCCTTGAAGGCGATTCCCGACAGCTTCCGTGAAGGGAGTCTGGCTTTGGGCGCGACCAAGCTGCAAACCATCTGGCATGTGATTCTGCCTATGGGGATGCCCAACATCATTACCGGACTGATTCTGGCTTTGGGACGTGTATCGGGTGAAACGGCGCCCATCTTGTTTACGTGTGCCGCTTACTTCCTGCCGCAACTGCCACACAGCATTCTGGACCAATGCATGGCATTGCCTTATCACCTTTATGTGATTTCTACCAGCGGAACGGATATGGAGTCACAGCTTCCTTTGGCATACGGTACGGCGTTGGTACTGATCCTTATTATTTTAATTATAAACCTGTTGGCAAATGCACTCCGCCGGTATTTTTCCAACAAAGTAAAAACGAATTAATAATTTGTCGGTGTGCCGATGGGTTGCGCTGTGTACCGCACGGACATTGGTACATTAGCACATAGACAAATCAGCAAATTATTAAAACATTAAGAATATGAATAAGATAGATGCAAAACATGTAAATTTTTTCTATGGTGATTTTCAGGCACTGAAAGATATAAGCATGACGATTGAAGAGAAATCGGTGGTGGCTTTCATAGGCCCGTCCGGCTGTGGCAAGTCCACCTTCCTCCGTCTGTTCAACCGCATGAACGACCTCATTCCCGGCTCTCGTCTGGAGGGGGAGATTTTGATTGACGGGAGAAATATATACGACAAGTCCGTGCAGGTGGACGAGTTGCGCAAGAGCGTAGGGATGGTCTTTCAGCGTCCCAACCCGTTCCCGAAAGCATTTTCGAGAATGTGGCCTACGGGCTTCGGGTAAATGGGGTGAAAGACAATGAGTTTATCCGCCACAGGGTGGAGGAAACCTTGAAAGGAGCCGCATTGTGGGATGAGGTGAAGAATAAGTTGAAAGAGTCTGCGTTTGCCCTGTCCGGTGGTCAGCAGCAGCGGTTGTGCATAGCCCGTGCCATGGCCGTATCTCCTTCGGTTCTGCTTATGGATGAACCGGCTTCGGCACTGGACCCTATCTCTACAGCCAAGGTAGAAGAGTTGATTCATGAGCTGAAGAAAGAATATACCATCGTTATTGTCACCCACAACATGCAGCAGGCCGCGCGTGTCAGTGACAAGACAGCCTTCTTCTATATGGGCAATATGGTGGAATATGATGATACGAAGAAAATATTTACGAATCCGGGCAAGGAAGCGACCCAGAATTATATTACAGGGCGTTTCGGGTAAAGCATTCATCACAGCGTTGCACAGATGGGAGATAAGATAAAGCTGGAACTGATGTGCCACAACCCGATGCGGGCTTGCTTGCTTTTCAGATCTAATGGTGCGGATTTGTCTTTTTATTCTTCTGTCCGGAAAATTAAAATCAGTGTGAATCTGCGCAATCTGCGGTGAAAGAAATAATGATAAACAAAACAAGAATTAAGAATATGGTGAAATTTATAGAATCAGAACTTGTATCACTGAAGAAGGAAGTGAACGAGATGTGGACATTGGTTTACAATCAGCTGGACAGGGCAGGAGAGGCTGTGCTGACCTTTAACCGTGACCAGGCACAGCAAGTCATTGTCCGTGAGAAAAGGGTGAATGCGTTCGAGTTGAAAATAGACAGTGATGTAGAGGACACTATCGCTCTATACAATCCGGTAGCCATTGACCTGCGTTTTGTGCTGGCCATGTTCAAGATAAACAGTGATTTGGAGCGTTTGGGAGATTTTGCCGAAGGCATAGCCCGTTTTGTGGTGAGAAGCGAGGAAACCGTGCTGGATAGTGAACTGCTCCACAGCCTGCGTATAGAAGAGATGCTGAAACAAGTGCTCGGTATGCTCGAAATGACCAAGAACGCGTTGAATGAAGAAAATCTGGAGTTAGCCCTCAATGTATTCAGTAAAGATAATTTGCTGGACGAAATCAATGCGGCTGCTCCTGCCGTCCTTACAAAATATCTGGAAACACACCCCGATAATTTCCTGACTTGCCTGGAACTCGGCACCGTTATCCGTAAGCTGGAACGTGCCGGAGACCATATAACCAATATCGCCGAAGAAATTGTTTTCTTCATCGATGCAAAGGTGCTGAAACATCGCGATAAGGTAGATGGACATTTCTTGGGAAAAGAAAAAACTCATTAAAAATGCTGTTTTAGTCTATATTTTTGCTACCTTTGTATATACAATGAGGCCGATAAAGAGCATTTTGAATAATAATCTGCCAAAAAAGACAGAAAAATCTAAAAACATGTTGTATGGCATAGTTTTTATTTGGCTGGTTTAAAAAAAGGCTCGATATTTGCATCGTTATCCTGAAAACAATCTTTTTACCTTAAAAAAAAACTAATACCTATTGAAAACTTAAAAAGGGGGCTTTGTGAAAAGACCCCTTTTTTATTTGCTGCATAATGGTTCTTCCGGTGTTAAATTTCACCTATTTATTGGTCAATATGTAAGATTTCTGTATTTATTAGCTTATATTAGCAACTTTCTTTTAAGTTAATGCTTAACTTTGTTCCCTCATAAAAATAGCGGTGAAAAGAATGAAGACAAAATATATCAAGTCGTTTCTACTATTTTTTGTTATTAGGATGCTGCATTTCGGTGTCAGCCCAAAATATACAAGGCGTTGTAACAGACTCATTGACGAATGAACCCATACCCTACTTGTCAGTCTTTTATGAAGGAAAAGGCGTAGGAAGTATTACCGATAATGATGGAAATTATAAGGTCGAAACCCGTAAAGGCTGGAATAAACTCACCTTTTCGGCGGTGGGATATGTAACAAAAGTGGTGAATATAATTCCCGGCGTCACCAAGAACCTGAATGTGAGGATGAGACCGGATGATATCATGCTGGACGAAGTGGTGGTGAAGCCCAAACGAGAGAAATACTCCCGTAAGAATAATCCGGCAGTGGAACTGATGAAGAAGGTGATCGCTCATAAAAAGAATAATAAGCTGAGCGAGAACGATTACTATCAGTACAATAAGTATCAGAAGATCACGATGTCACTGAATGATGTGACTCCCGAGATGCTGGAAAAAGGCATGTATAAAAAGATGCCTTTCCTGAAAGACCAGATCGAACTTTGTGAGGAAACCAATAAATTCATCCTTCCTATTTCGGTGGACGAGACCGCTTCGCAGAAAATTTACCGTAAACATCCCAAGAGTGAGAAGACCATTATCAAAGGAATGAGCTCTACGGGGGTGAACGAGCTGTTTGCAACGGGAGATATGCTGAGCACGGTGCTGAAGGATGTATTTACGGATGTGAATATTTACGACAATGATATCCGTCTGTTGCAGTATCCTTTCATCAGCCCTATTTCGTCCAGTGATGCCATCTCTTTTTATAAGTTTTACATTATGGACACCACATTCGTGGACAAGGACAAGTGTTTCCATCTCACCTTCGTTCCCAATAACTCGCAGGACTTCGGTTTTACGGGGCATCTTTACGTATTGGCCGACTCGTCTTATACGGTGAAGAAATGTACAATGAACCTGCCCAAGAAATCGGGGGTGAACTTTGTAGACAATATGGATATTATTCAGGAGTTCGAGCAATTGCCCAATGGGGAGTGGGTGTTGAAAACCGATGACATGATTGTGGAGATGACCTTGATGAAGATCATGCAAGGATTCCAGATACGAAGGACTACCCGTTACTCTGATTATGCCTTCGATGAGCTTCCGCAGCAACTTTTCAAACGTAAGGGGGCCGAGATCAAAGAGGCGGACGCCATGATGCGCGGAGACGATTTCTGGAATCAATACCGGCCGGTTCCGCTTACGCAGACCGAGAGTTCTATGGATATGCTGGTAAAGCGTCTGGAGCAGATGCCGGGATTCAAATATGTGATTTTTGTATTGAAGGCGTTTATCGAGAACTTTGTGGAAACCGGAACCAAGGAGCATCCCAGCAAGGTGGATATCGGTCCGGTAAACACCATGATCTCCAATAACTATATCGACGGATTGCGTCTGCGTATGAGCGCGCAGACCACGGCCAATCTGAATCCGCATCTGTTCTTCAAGGGATATTACGCTTACGGGTTCAAGGATCATCGTTCCAAGTATATGGGTGAGGTGGAATACTCTTTCAACAAGAAGGAATACCTGCCGCGCGAGTTCCCGAAGAACTCCATCACGTTCAGCTATCAGTATGATGTGATGTCTCCCACGGATAAGTTCCTGAAGACAGATAAAGACAACGTGTTCGTATCTTTCAAGACTTCTACGGTAGACCAGATGTCCTACGTGCGGAATATCGCCTTGAAGTACGAGAACGAGACACAGTTTGGCCTGAAGACCACGGTGGAAGTGAAACACAGCACAGACGAGCCTACCGGCGGCCTGGCCTATATAACCAATGATGACCAGAAAACGTTGGTTCCTGAGATTCAGACCATGGAAGCCTCCCTGGCCT
>OKWC01000267.1_pt1 | contig 10959 bp, 13 predicted proteins | sample 1606971 | NCBI WGS metagenome assembly OKWC01 (sample SAMN04414076, study PRJEB24778) | human gut metagenome | material: faecal | host: Homo sapiens
TCCGAGTTTAGGAAACTGCTTACCCGTCCGCTTCCGAATAAAAGCCGTTCAACAAAAAATTAAAGTATTGCGGGTAGACTGGGGCTGAAGAATCGATTTATTCAGGTTAATTTATGGCCAAAAGAGTTTGGATAATATTGCTGCCGCTGATATTGCTGGCCTCGGGGTGCACTTTTCACCAGGGAGGAGTCCGGCTGATTAACTTCAGCGATTTGTTCAATTCACACCCTGATTATGTTACCGTCCGCAAAGGCGACACCCTCTACAGCATTTCGCGCCGCTACAACGTGCCGATACGCGACCTGGTCGAAGCCAACGGCCTGACGCCGCCTTATACGCTGACCATCGGCCGCGTGCTGAGAATGCCGGGAGCCAGATACCATACGGTTGCCAAAGGCGACACCCTGTACAGCATATCAAAAAAATATGACGTTGACCTGCGCTCGCTGAGCCGGATTAACAGGCTGAACGAGCCTTACACCCTTGCCATCGGCCAGCGGTTGGTGCTGCCGGGCAGCCTGAGCAATAAGGAAACGGCTTCATACAAAGCGGCCACGCCCAAAACCACGCCGAGCCGCTGGAGCTGGAAATCGTCTTCTTCAGCCAAAACAACCGCCAAAAAAACCGCCCGAAGTTCCCGGAGCAAGGCACAACCCGTTTCCAAATACCGCAAGACAAAATTTTTGTGGCCGGTTAAGGGTACAGTCATTTCGCATTTCGGCACCATCGGCAAAGGCCGCACCAATGACGGCATAAACATCAAAGCCGCACTCGGTACCAACGTCAAGGCGGCCGACAAAGGCACGGTCGCTTATGCCGGCAACGAACTGAAAGGTTTCGGCAACCTGATTCTGATTAAGCACGACGACGGCTGGATTACCGCCTATGCCCACAATGACCGCCTGTTTGTAAAGAAAGGGCAACGGGTAGCCCGCGGCGAAAAAATCGCTACAGTCGGCTCTACCGGCGGAGTCAACACGCCGCAGCTGCATTTTGAGGTCCGCTCAAGGCAAAAAGGCTCTGAATCCGACGGCTTATCTGCCTGATGAACCAAGGCTTGCATTTGTCCGGCTTAAATACCTAAATAATAAAAAAAATTTGTTAAATAAATGACTTTAGACTCTTGTTAAGAACGGAGTTTGGTGTATAGTCATTGCAGTTTATTAATAATTAGGAGAAAAAAATGTTTATCAGTGAGGCTTTTGCTCAGGCAGGCGACGCAGCCGCGGCGCAGGGTTCGGTTTACGGAACCCTGATTCAGCTGGGACTTATCTTTGTCATTTTCTATGTTCTGCTCATTCGTCCGCAACAGAAGAAAAATCAAACAGCACGAAGCCATGCTCATGGCAATTAAAAAGGGCGACAAGGTCATTACCGGCGGCGGTATTTACGGCAAAGTCGTCAAAGCCGAAGACGGCGGTATGGAACTGGTCGTCGAGATTGCCGACGGGCTGAACGTCACGGTCAACCGCGCAACCATCCGCGACGTGGTAAACGAAGAAAACTTCAAACCGGCGAAGATTGAAACCAAACCGGCCAAAAACAAAGCCGCCAAACCGGCTAATTCAAACGCTCAAGAAAAGCGCAAAAAGTAATTTATCAAGAGGCTTTAGTTATGTATAAACTGTCACGAACCAGAATTTTCCTGATTCTTGCCATTTGTGTCATCGGCATCTTTTTTGCCATACCAAATATGATGAAGGATCCCTCCTCCCTGCCGAAATGGTGGCAGCCGGTTAACCTCGGACTTGACCTTCAGGGCGGTTCAAACCTTTTGCTGGAAGTCAAACTTGACGACGTTCTCAAAGACAGAATGTCAACAGTTGAGGATTCCGCGCGCCAGCTTTTGCGCGAGAACAAAATCCGCTATCAGAATCTGAGCGCCGGTTCCGAATCGGTCAAGGTAAAAATCGAAAACCTGAATTCCCGCAATCAGGCGCGCGGCCTGTTTAAGAAAATAGACAACGGCATTCTGGTTGAAGAGAATGAGGACGGCACGCTGGTCATCAAATACAGCGAAGCGGCTTTGAACGAGCTGCGCCTGAAAGTCGTCGACCAGTCGATTGAGATTGTCCGCCGCCGTATTGACGAACTGGGCACCAAAGAACCGGTCATTCAGCGCCAGGGAACCGACCGCATTGTCGTTCAGCTGCCGGGTTTGCAAAATCCGGAATATGTCAAAACCCTGCTCGGCAAAACGGCAAAGCTGTCGTTTCACATGGTTGACAGCCGGTCGACCGCTGCGGACGCCCGCCGCGGCAAGCTCGGCAGTTCATCCCGCCTGATTAAAGGCGAAGGCGGCGAAACTTATGTCATCAGCCGCAAACCGGTCGTCGGCGGTGAAAATCTGGTTGATGCCCAGGCTGCTTTTCAGGAAGGACAGCCGGTTGTCAGTTTTAAATTCAACACCATCGGCGGTAAAAAATTCGGCGAGGCAACCAAAAACAACATCGGCGAAAGACTGGCCATCGTATTGGATAACGAGGTAATTTCGGCCCCGGTCGTTCAAAGCGCCATTACCGGCGGCAGCGGCATCATCTCCGGCAACTTTACGCTGGAATCGGCCAATGACCTGGCTTTGCTGCTTCGTTCGGGCGCCTTACCCGCCCCGCTTGAGGTTTTGGAAGAAAGAACCGTCGGCGCAGGTCTGGGTTCGGATTCTATCCGCGAAGGCATTACCGCCTCGATTATCGGTTTGATTGCGGTTATCGTCTTCATGGTTTTGGCCTATGGCCTGTTCGGCATTTTCACGACCGTAACCGTACTGATGAACCTGTTCCTGATGCTCGGTGCACTGAGCTTTATGGGCGCAACGCTGACGCTGCCCGGCATTGCCGGTATCATACTGACCATCGGCATGGCGGTTGACGCAAACGTACTGATTTTCGAGCGCATGCGCGAAGAAGTCAAAAACGGCCGTTCGACCAAGGACGCCGCCGAAGCAGGCTTTACGGAAGCATGGGGTACGATTGTCGACTCCAACCTGACCACGCTGGTTGCGGCTTTCGTGCTGTTTTATTTCGGAACGGGTCCGGTCAGGGGCTTTGCGGTTACGCTGGCCATCGGTATCGCGACTTCAATGTTCACTTCCGTAACCGTAACCAGATTAATCATTGCCAGCTGGCTTAACAAGTATAAGCCGACCAAGCTGCCGATTTAAGACGAGGAATTTCAGAAATGATGAAAATTTTCAGTTTGGGTAACCAAAGATACGACCATTAATTTTTATGGGCGCCCGCAAATTGACTTATGTGCTGTCTGTCGGCATGTTTGTTCTGGCCATTGCCTGCATCGCCTTTAAAGGCTTTAATTACGGCATTGACTTCTCCGGCGGCATTCTGATTGAGCTGAAAGCCGAAGATAAAATCAACGTCGAGGAAATGAGAAACAAGCTTGACCATATTGACCTGGATGACGTCAACATTCAGACCATTGGCGAAATCGGCGACGAAGTCATGATCAGGCACAGGCCAAAGGTTTGGACGAAAAAGAACAAATGGTCGCCGTCAACGAAATTAAATCAACCCTGGGAGCCGATTATGAGTACCGCAAAGTCGAACTGGTCGGCCCGCAGGTTGGCGACGAGCTGAAAAAAGACGGCATTATCGCCTCAGTCATCGCCATTTTGGCAATTACGGCCTATATCTGGGTTCGTTTTGAGTGGCAGTTTGCCCTTGGCGCCTGTCTCGGACTAATTCACGATATCGTTATCACAGTCGGCCTTCTGTCATTGTTTGACATGGATTTCAGCCTGACGACGGTAGCGGCAATCCTGACACTGGCAGGTTATTCGGTCAACGATACGGTCGTTACTTATGACCGCATCCGAGAGAATCTGCGCAAATATAAGAAAATGCCGCAATATGATTTGCTCAACAAAAGCATTTAACGACATTTTTTCCAGAACGATTTTGACCGGCCTGACAACACTGCTGGCTTCGACCGCACTGTTAATCTGGGGCGGAGACGTTCTGAGAAGCTTCTCGTTTACGCTGGTTTGGGGTATTATCATCGGTACATATTCGTCAATTTATGTATCGGCGGTATTCCTTAACTTCTTTGACCTGCGGAAACAACCTGATGAAAAGGTTCTGAATCCGTTCGGAAACATTTAAGAAGCGCTTTCTAATAAAGCCCCCTCAAATGAGGGGCTTTATTTTTGCCAAAAAAATTTTTATGTAGTTCCATCATTGGTAGACAGAAAAATTTTGTACTTTCATTAATAGTTGACTCTTTCCCCAAATTAGCTTATCCTGATACTCGATAGGTGTGGATTGTCTGATGCTGCGGCGCTTTTATGCCGCAGGTTCTTTTGTCGGCGCATCCGACATTCTTTCCATTGCCTCTCGCTCCCCTTTCGGGCTTCGGTTCTAACTTTGTCGCGAGGTGATATTATGAAGAAATCCGTTTTAATGTTCTCTTTGCTTTCCGGAACGGCTCTTATGTTCCCAAGGCTAACTATTGCCTCCGGCTTACCTGCACTTACACACACATACACACCCGAACCGAAGCCCGACCTTTCAGTTTGAACAAACCGACAAAGCCTATAAGACTGCCTCTGTCTGCTTCCTCGGTTTCGGCGACTGCGACCCCAACGTCGGCTTTGGCAAAGGCGACGGCGTTTATGACGTTGATTCGTCCAAACAGTGCAAAAACGAAGGTTTTGTTTCTTCATGTCCGGACGGCTACTGCCTTGACAGATCTTGTCCTTACAATGCCGCCTTCGGCAGATGTCTGGTCAACAACTGCCCGGCCAATTCGTCAACAACCTGTACCGGAAACACGGTCGGACAGAATGCCTGCGGCGAAAGCTGCAAAAAATGCTGCGACAACTCCTGCCCGTCCGGCTATACGTCAACGGCAACTTCCGAATGCTACGACACAATCCGCAACGAATGCGGCAATACCTGTTACAAAGCCAAAGACTGCGACCCCTGCCCGGGATACTACGACTGCGGCGGAACATGGCAGTATTGTACCGGAACCGTCTGTTATAAGGACGCTTCACGTTGCAGCACCTACTGCAAGAGCGACTATTTTCCGAACAAGTGCGACAACAAAAGCGACTGCAAAGGTATTTACCGCAACGGCTATTGTTCCGGCGACTGCACTCCGGCCTGCGTCGAAAGCTGTTACGGCGATGCAGCGCCGAAGAGCGGTGAAGGCTGGACGTCAACGCCCTGCACAACCTGCGACGGCGAAACATTGTACAACAACACGGCCAAACCCTGTCCAAGCGGTTACTCGACATCGGTTGATTCCTGCGATACGGCGGCCGGCTATCGTCTGACGACTTCCGGAAAATCAGGCGACGGCGTTTGCGGCAAATGTACAAATTCGTCCTGCCCGGACGGATATGACACCGCGGTTAAATCTTGCAAAACTTCCGACGGATATGTTCTGGAAACCAACGGCGTTTCCGGCGGACAAGCCTGCGGAAAATGTGTTCCGGCTCAATGCCCGGACGGATATTCTACCGACGTAACGACATGTACCGACGCCTATACACTGCGAACTTCCGGAAATCAGGCGGAAAATATTGCAGGATGTGCGAATGTACCGCAACAAACACAACCTGCGCTGGGAAAATTTTTAACAGAACCACTTACGAAGAAACAGATTCTTGTGTGACGTGACGGTCAAAAATACGTTGCCTGCGGCCGCTTGCACAAGACCGGCGGAACGGCAGGAGGGATATGTCAGCTGTCTCAGTAACGGTACATTTAATATAAATTCTGATGCCCGACCGAATGGTGCCACTGTCGTCTGCAACGGCGTTACCTATTATGAGAGCTGCGGCTGCGACCGCGACGGCTGGAAACGCTGGACAGACGGAAACCAGTGCGGCCCCAGCGGATATCCGACATCGGGATCTTCGCATAAAACCTATAACAAAAGCAGTCTGGATTATACGGCATATTATCACCGCGGTATTTATATAATCAGTGTTATGATAATGGATTTAACACCTATAACGGTTGCGTGCTTTATTACTGTTCCAACCCTGATTATAAGGTTATAGACGCGCCTAAGCATACTTGTGCCGTTAACGAAACGGTTTGCTGCTGCCCCGGAGACGATCCTCTTGATCCGGCTTGTGTCCGAGCATCCTCAAAGTGGGCATTTCCTGACGATGAACTATAAGAACAGCCCCTCTTTTGAGGGGCTTTTTCCGACATCGGGCAATTAAACTGATTTTTAACCGGTTTATGCCAAGCTTTTTGTATGTTCACATTTTGCCCGGCTGCCTCTTGCAAATTCGGAAAAGATGTGTTACATAATTGTTACGGAATAAGGAAATGGATGTTATATCATGATTATTGATAGTAACAATAAAAGTCAAAGAAGCATTTTGACCAACAAGTGCTTTATCAGACGACGGCGCGCATTATGCGCGACTTGAAGAAAAAGGCTATGCCAACTCCGCCGACGAAACGGCAAAAGTCATTGCGGCTTACCATGACCTTGTAAAGAAAAAACAAAAAATAACTTCAATGCCGACTACAACGCCGCTTTTCAGAGAATTGACAACGCAATTCAGACACTGGCCAACAAAGTCTTCTACGACTGCGACAAAAAAGCTCAGGACTATGCGTATCATTCTTTTGAAGAGTTTGACCACATCAATGCGATTGTCGGCCGGCAACATGTAAAAAAAGGTTCGCTGTAACAGCCGGAAAGTTTTATTTATCCGCCGGTTTTCCGGCAGGATTGATACGCGCAAAAAACGCCCGAATTCTATCGGGCGTTTTTCTTAGTAGGGCAGATATCACTCATGAATTACTTCAATTGTCAATATAACATAAAAAAAGCGAAAAAATTATAAAACTTTTGTTACATTTGCTTTTTGGTCTTAAAATTTGCTGTTGCCAAATATAACTATTCGGCTATGCTTGGTTCATTCAAACCATCTATCAAGGAGAAAAAAACATGCCGTTTATTACCATTGACACCAATGCAGAAGCAAAGCGACCAAAACGGAACTTTCCGAACTGGTTGAGCTGGTTTCCGCCGAACTGAACAAGCCCGAAAGACTATATCGCCGCCAAAATCAATACCGGCAAGCTGATGAGCTGCGGAGCCAATCCCGAAACCGTCGGCGCGCTGATTGAGATGAAATCCATCGGCTACAACGGAAAAATCGGCCAATTGTCCAAAGCTCTGACCGATTTCTGCGTACGGAAGTTCGGCTGCGAAGCGGAAGCCGTCAACATTCATTTCGTCGACATGCCGGCAACCAATGTTGCCAAAGGCGGACACACTTTCGGCTAGGCTTGTGCGTTTTTGCTCTATCGGCATTGCCAAACCGGCATTTTTGCGTTAGAGAATGAGTTATTCCGTACTTAATTATCAAAGGACTGTTTTATGAAAAAGATTTCATTAATCGGATGCGGCCGCTGGGGAACTTTTCTCGGCTGGTATGCCGGAAACTATTGCGGCTTCGATCAGGTCGACATGTATGACATTCCGACTTCGCCGAATTTCATCGAGCTTCGCGACACCCGGAAAAACCCTTATCTGAGCCTGTCCGACAACATGATTTTGCACGATAAAATCGAAGACGTGCTGAAAAATGACATCATTATTGTCTCCATCGGCTGTCAGCATTTTCGTTCGCTGTGCAGGCAGCTGAACGGTTTTGACGTGCGCGGCAGAACTTTCCTTCTGGCGATGAAAGGTTTGGAAACGCCCAGCGCCGCCATTATGCACGACATTATGAAAGAAGAAATCCAGCAGAACATTCATATTGCCGTATTGGCCGGACCGGGACATGTTCAGGACTATATGAAAAAGGTTCCAATCCTGCCGCGGTTATCGACTCCTATGAGGAAGAAACCAAAGACATGACTGATTAAGAATCTGCAGAGCGAACTTATTCGCTTTTACTACGGTTCTGACCTTATCGGCAATCAAATCGGCGCCGCGTTGAAAAATGTCATCGGGCTGGCGGCCGGCATTCTTGACGGTCTGGAATGGTACGGTCTGAAAGGCGCCCTGATGGCGCGCGCCCCGATTGAAGTCGGCAGATTTATCGCCCATTTCGGCGGCAATCCGCATACGGCCTATGGTTTGGCGCATTTGGGCGATTATGAGGCGACACTTTTTTCCAAGCACAGCCATAACCGTTCGTTCGGCGAGAGCTTTGCCCGCGGCGAAAACTTCGGCAAGCTTGCCGAAGGCGTGCCGACGCTGGAAGCCGTTAAACTGATTGCCGACCGCGAGAATATTGACATGCCGATTTGTCAGGCCTTATATAAAGTCATTTACGAAAAAGCCGACATCAAAAAAACAATCAGGGAAATGTTCAATCGCGACCTGAAACAGGAATTTGAACATATCTGCTAAGCAGAGAAGCCCCGAACGGGGCTTTTCTTTTACGGAGGAAAAATGAGCATTGAAAGAGTCCGCAAATATCTGCAACAATTCGGCCGCGGAGATGACATTATCGAAACGGCGGCCTCCAGCGCTACCGTCGAGTTGGCGGCGGCTGCACTCGGCGTTGAACCGGCACGTATAGCCAAGACCCTGTCTTTTATGGCCAAAAGCGGCGTTATTCTTATCGTTGCGGCCGGGGACTGCAAAATCGACAACCGCAAATACAAAGAACTGTTCGGCTGCAAGGCAAAAATGCTTTCCCCGGATGAGGTTCTGCAATATACCGGACATGCCGTCGGCGGCGTCTGTCCTTTCGGCATTCCCGAAAACGTACGGGTTTATACCGACGTTTCGCTGCAACGATTTTCCACCGTCTTTCCGGCCTGCGGCAGCAGCAATTCTGCCATTGAACTGAATTGTGACGATTTGTTCCGTTTGTCTGACAGTCTTGGCTGGATTGACGTCGGCAAGCCTCAAATAATATTAGACAAAAAATGAACATTTTTGTTTTGACAAAAACATCAATTCGTGTATACTTTAAAGAAAAACGCGGAGAAAAGAAATGAGTGACCAAATCGACAATATGCTGAAAGAGATGGAAGAGTTCAACAAAAAAATACGGGCTTTCCACCGCCGGCCTTTCCTCATCTCCCTCTAAAAAGCCAACCAAGCCGAAAAAGACGTTTTCAAAGACGCAAAAAAAATCGCCGGTGATACGGCCGCAGCCCTCGGAGCTGGTTTTGCCGGCGCCATGATGTTGAATGCGGCACCGGCTGTCGGCGCTGCGGTAATCTTTTTCGGACCGCGCGAAGCAATAGCGATGAAAAGAAATTTTGTCAGCGCCTTGAACAAAGTAAAACAGGAAAGCCCGGAAATGAGCAGGCTCAAACGTTTCCGCAAGGCTTTCTCTTTAGGAATGAAAGGTTACGTTAAGGAAAGGAAGCAACATTTTCAGGCGCTGCGAAAAGGGTTCAGGGGAATCGCAAAAGAAAACGGCATTGCCGCGGCAACCGCCGCCGTTATCGCGCCCCGCAGCGACATAACCGCCGCTCTGCTGCAAAAGAAGAAAAGCCGGGATTAATTCCCGGTTTCCTTTTTGTATTCCGCTACATCAATTCCCGGAAACAACATATCGGCCAGCTGCCGGTAATGTTTGTTCAGGCGGCTGACTCCAAACTGATAACAATGGTTTTTATCAAGTCTTGTTTCAATTTCGGCATGACGGTGGAGATAATCTTTCAGTTTGTCGCCCATCAATTCGTCCTGCGATACCACGCGGACATTCGACGGCAGATACCTGCGAAAATATTCCTTAACCAGCGGATAATGCGTGCAGCCGAGAATCAGGCCGTCAACAGAGTCAAACTGCGCGGCATATTCTTTTGCCAACCGCTCGGCCGCGGCAAAGTCGTTTCCTTCAATAGCAGGCACCAGCTGCGGCGCGGCAATTTCCCGCACGGCAAGTTCCGGGCATATTTTATGCAGCTCGGTACGGTAAATATGCGAACGCACAGTAGCGTTAGTGGCAATAACCCCGACGCGGCGGCATGCGTTTCCAGCGCCTTTTCCACGGTCGGAATAACGACGCCCAGTACTTTAACCGAGGGAGCGTAAGCCGGAATAAAACGCTGCTGGATATAACGCAGGGCTATTGACGTTGCCGTATTGCAGGCGATGATTATCAGCGCACAGTCCTGCGCAATCAGAAATTTTACGGCCTCAAGGGTATAGTTGAGAATCCGTCCGGAAGTTTTTTTCGCCATAGGGAAGATGTTTCGTGTCGCCGTAATAAACATAGTCATATTCCGGCAGCGTATTTATAAAAGAGCGGGTAATAACCAGACCGCCCAGCCCCGAATCAAAAACGCCGATTTTCATTGTCTCATGTCCATATAATGCCGGCGCTGCTCCGGCGCCAGCCGTTCAATCACATAACGCAGTGCCGTTCTGGACAGCCGCGCCGCATATTCATCCAGAAAAACGCCGCAGCTCGGCTTCGCTGCGCTTGCCCATTTCGCGAAGCATCCAGCCAACGGCCTTGCGCATTAAATCGTGCGGATGCGCAAGAAATCTGACCGACAGCTTTTTAATGTCGGCAAAGTCGTCTTTCTTTATCAAATACAGGCAAGCGACCACAGACATCCGCTGCGACCAAAGGCTGTTTTCTTCGGCAAGACGATACAAAACTGAACGCTCGCCGGTTTCGTATACATAAGCGCCGAGAATCCTGTAAGCCGAGACATCAACCAAATCCCAGTTGTTTATGGCGGCCCGGCTCGCCAGATAAAAGTCAACAATCTGACGTTTGGCTTCCGCATTTCCGCGGCTGTGTTCATAGCACCAAACCAAACTTCTGGCGGCAACGGCGCGAGCCTCATGGTACGGCTGGCGGAAGAGGACGGCAAGCGCAACAAAATCAAGCGACGGCGCATATTCTTTTACCAGCGCCTTTATTTCAGGCAGCTTAATTCCAAGGAAAACGTCACCCTCCCCGTATTCGCCTTTTCCGGTTTGAAAAGCGCCGCGAATTTTCAGCCTGCACGACATCGGCTCGTTTGCGAAGCTCCTGCAATATCAATTCCG
>OKWC01000269.1_pt1 | contig 10927 bp, 9 predicted proteins | sample 1606971 | NCBI WGS metagenome assembly OKWC01 (sample SAMN04414076, study PRJEB24778) | human gut metagenome | material: faecal | host: Homo sapiens
TCCCGAACCTGCATGAAACGCGACGAGGTATATGAAATCATCGAACGTTACCCCGACGAACGGGATTTCTGCGAGCTGCAACTCCAGAAACTCGTGCCGCCGACCATTTACCACAGGCTGCTCACCGAGATATACCCCCGCGTTGCGCCGCAACGAGTACCGCATCGAGTACAACGTGCGCAACTTTAACCTCGAAGAGGCTCGCCGCATGGTCGATGAGCGTCCCGACCTCCTGAGCCTGTCGGAAATGTACAAGGTGGCCGATTCCTACGGGAAAGGCACGCCCGGGTACGACAAGGTGATGGCCACCGCCTTACGCTATTTCCCCGCTTCGCCCTCCGCACTCAATGAGAATGCCGTGAACGCCATCTCCCGTGAGGAGTATGCCAAGGCGGTGGAGCTGCTCGAGAAATCGGAAGTCACCGCGCGGTCGGCAGAACTGCTCTCCACCCTCGGTGTGGCATACGCCGGGGCCGGACAATACGACAAGGCGGAGGATGTGTTCCGCCGTGCTTCGGAGGCAGGCTCCGCGACTGCCCGGCATAACCTCGAAGAGGTGCGGCAGGTCATCGACCAGTTGTAGACAAAATCCATAAGCGAGAAGTTATAAAAACCTTTTTACTAATTTTTAAATAACAAAAAGATGAAAGTCAAGAGTTTTTTATTGACAGCTTTAGCTGCTTCAATGACGTTTGTTGCATGTGACAACAAAGACGATGAATGGGACAGTTGGACAACACCCCAAAGAGTGTAAGCATTGACCTGTCTAATGTGATTCCAGTAACCAGAGGCGCCGGTCAAGAGGTAGAAGACAACTCAAAGGTTTCTTTGACAGATTTACAGGTATTCTTTACAGACGGAACTACCCTGTATAAAGGAAAAACAATCGAAGGAACTGAGGCAACCCACTACTTCAGCAATAAAAGTAATTTTGACGACCGCGCAGATAAGGTATTCCATTTTTTACCTGCTGAGGTGAACAAGGTAATCGTTGTAGGTAACAACGGTAGTCAAATAAATGCATCTACTTATGTAGATTTGAAAAAAGACCTGATAATCGCCGAACAGCAAAATCCGACTGATCTAGACCTTTATAAAGAAGTCGAGTTGACTTCTGTGTCCGGTCAAGACGAGGCAGGACACCCGCTTTACAAAGCGAAGGTAGTGCTTGAACCGCGTGTATCCAGAATTGAAATCGGTAAATTTGAGTATACAGCTCCTACTCAAGGTCAGCGTAAGTACAAGAGTATTGAAGTTCAGCAGGTCATGTTGAACAACTATTTCGGGAAAGCAGACCGTCAGGGAGGAACAGCCAGTGACATACAGAACTCCGATATTAACCCCGGTTCTATATTCGGCCTTTTCGAGACAGCTGCTGATGCGTGGTATAACGATGAATTTACCTCAACAGAGAGTCCTGCAACCACCTTGCCTTTGGTTACATTGGATGAAAATACACAGTATAAGCATTCCTACGAGAAAGGCAATGTCCGTCCTGCATACCACTTCTTTCCTAAAGATAATAATATTGGAAATACTAACCATCCTCAAGTTCTTGTAAAATTGATTGGTACAACAAATGAAGGAACTAAGGTTCCTCTTTACTTGGCTACCAGTACATTCACTCCTGCTGTTACAGCAGATTTCGCCAAGATTTACGTCATGAACTTTGCATTTAGCGATGAGGATTTGGATAATCCTCAAAAATGTGTGGAGGTAACTGTTGACGTCATGAGCTGGGATGTAGTTCCTGTCACACCTGAATTTTAATTGATAACCCGATAGGCAGGGCGAAAGTTCCGCCCTGTCTATCCTTTAACACTTCAATCACATATATATGAAATTGACGAATATTGTTTTCTGCCTGACGTTGCTCGCCGGAGCCGCCACATCCTGCATCCGTGAGGATCTGGACGACTGTCTGAGCACGAACACGCTGTTGCTCAGCTACAAGGGCGACGGCACCACGGAAATATTCCCCGACAAGATCTGCCGGGTGGAGATGTTCGTATTCGATGCAGAAAATCGATGCGTCAATTCGAGTATCTTACCAGAGGAACAGGTCAAGGACCGCACGGCTACGCTTCCCCCGCTCGCTGCCGGAGACTACCGGATTGTCTGCCTGGGGAACACCCACCACACGAGGTCGATGGCATCGCCACGGGCGATTTCGGCCGGATGCTCTTTGCCGCCGGGGATTATTTCGACGAGAAACAGGTTGCCGGCAACGATTCACTTTACTATGCTACGACCTCTTATACCGTACTGCCTTACAGCGGTGATGAAGAGGCAAACCAGACCAAAACCATAGAGTTCGCCAGCTCTCACTACGATCTGTCGGTGGAAGTGGCCGGAGTCCCGCCCCGGGAACCCGCGCAGGCTCGCTGCCTGTGCTTGAGATATGCGGAGTCTCGCCCTGTACCGATTTTGAGAATCGGGCCTGTGGGGAGGCAACCGACTATTTGCTTGAAACCGAATACGAAGCCGGAAAAGCGTTGCTCACGGCCCGTACCAACATAATGCGTCACAAGAACCACGAGAACGTGAACATCCGCCTGAGCGCCGCCCCGAACGGGGAACCGCTGGCCGAAGTCAACCTCGCCAGGTTCCTTGCCGACAATCCTATTATAGACTGTTCCAAACATGAAGTGCTCATCCCGATACGCATCGAGTTCAAGTCGGGAGAAATCACGGTAAGCGTACCCGAATGGTACATCGAACAAGTGAAACCTGAGTTTTAGACCGAACCGAAAAGAATATGCTGAATACAAGAAAAATATTATACTGGGCAGTTACAGCAGTGTGCTGTGGCCTGTTGCCGTGCGGGTGCGTCAAGGAAGATGCCGCATCGCTCGGGGAACGGCACGATGTGGCAGTGCGGCTCAACGTAGGGACATGCGCTGTCGGCGAAACCGACGGCACACCGACCGGCGAAGAATCGGCCATTCACTCGCTTCGTGTCTATGCCTTTGTAAAAGGACAACTGGCGGGCCACGAGTTCCGGAGCGGAGACATGGAGACTCCGGCTACATTCTGGATGGATCTGACGATGACTTCCCTGACTACCGAAACGGTAGACTTCTACATCATCGCGAACGAGAAGGCCATGAGTACCCCAGGTGCCGAGAAAACCTTTACGGAAAATACTACGGAAGCGGAACTAAATGATTTCACGTTTACCACGCTGACACGAGATGTCCAAGCCTACGGACTTCCAATGTTCGGCAAGGAATCCAAAACAATCGACTTCTCGAAACTTTCTAACCGTCAGCCGATCGACCCCGGCCATTCGGGGCATACACCGCTGGAAGATGTCTTGACGTTCCAACTGAAGCGTCCCATAGGCAAGTTGGGCGTGTTCGCGGCCAAAGAAGCAGGTGAGGCAGGAGAGCTGTGTGTAACGGACCTGACCTTGCTGGAAGCCGGAACGCGTGCGTATAATTACCTGATGCCACAGACCGACGAAACGCTGAAACTGGCAGGCGCACTGGTACCGGCGAGTTTTCACTCGTCCCCTCTTCAGCACCGGTAACGAAGACGCTGGCCACGAATATCACGCCCGAAGAGAGGCAGAACCCCGAAAACTACACGCCTGTACTGGGGGCTCCTTTTTATCCTTTCGAGAACCCTTGGGGCAGCGATTCGTGGAACACACCGGGTGATGAGCATGGAAACATCCTCAAAATCGGCTACACGTTCGACAGCGAGCCGCGCGAAGGTCTGGTCTATATGCCACGCATTGAAAGGAACAAGTATTATGCGGTATGCTGCCTGATGCACAACAGCGGCAAGATAACTGTCGCATACGATGTGGCCGACTGGGAGGACGGTGGAGATTATCAGTTGGAGTTCGATTACCCTTCCTATGAACTGCTGCAACCTTTCGGTGGAGGGACCGCCCCCTACGCGCAGCCGACGGTTTACTACAATGGCGGCGCATCATCGACAGCGGGAACCTACTCTTTTAGGTTCACCATCACAGGTCCTGTGAGACAGGAATGGCAGCCCACGCTGTTTGATGCCACAGCCGCAGACTATGAACTGACGGTATATCAAAACGTGGATGGTGTCAACACACTCGTGACACCGCCTTATGTGGCTTCCGATACAGCGTACGAAATCCGGGTAAGGGCACTGAAAGGCGAGAACGTGGACAAGCAGTTCTCGTTGGGCATCGCCTATACCCCGAAGTGGGATCCTTCGGGAAGCTCGCTCCTGCTGATCAACATGCAGAGCGGAGCCACGAACTGGACAGGAAGCGAGAGCACCGAGAAGATTGTAATCAAACAGGTTGACATACCTACAAACTAACAAGCGATGAGACGGATTATATACAATATGATGATTTGTTGTGCGGCGGCATGGCTTCTTGCCGCTTGCAGCAAAGATGACGATCTCCCCGGCGGGCAGACAGGAGGTAACGGCAACAGCATTATCCTCGACATCTCGTCGGGAGCGTTGCCGGTGAGTCGTGCTACCGTACCGGCCGAAGGGGCGGAGGTCGCAGTGAGCCATATCGACGTGCTGATTTTCAACGATACCGACGAGAAAACGAAGGTGTGGAGCGACCGGGTGAACGCGTCAGCCAATGAAACGGGACGGATTACACTGCCCGTAAAACGGTCGTCTTTTACGGAAAATGAGAGGTATTGGGTGTATCTGATCGCCAACAGCACCCACCCGGAAAAGGATTTTGAAAACCTCGCGAACCTGAACGCCTTGAAGGCGATGACGCAGGAGGACGAGAACATTCACCTGACAGGGAAAGACATTGAAGGTGTCCCGGGAACATTCCTCATGGACGGCATAGCCTATCCCGAAGGGAACGATGAACCGGCGGTTGCTGCTCCGGTCGTCCTCTACGACGGCTCGCAAGGGAATGACACGCGGCTGGCGGTCACGCTGCGCAGGGCAGCGGCAAAAGTCGTGGTGACCATCAACAAAGGCCAAGACGTGACTTTTGATTCCAAAGGCATAGGTTACTACCTGCGCAATATGCCCTATACCACATCGGTAGTGGCGGGTGCGGACGGTGCGGCAAAGCTGAGGAATACCGCCCAGACCTCCGGCGGCTATCTTGAGTGGACGGCGAACAAAATTACCGTAACGGCTTACATGTATGCCCATGCTTGGGACAATGGAAGTTCCATGGAGCAGGAAGTGCGCCTGGTGATGAACATTCCCCTGACTTACCAGAAGGATACCGACCCGCAACTGCGTCCCGATAACTACTACCAGACTTCCTGTCTGTAACGGCAAGGCCCTGAACCGCAACACCTGCTACAGGGTAACGGCAACGGTCAATGCCCCCGGAGCGGAAAATCCCTCCACACCGGTGCAGTTGACGGATTTGAAATATACCGTGGAGAATTGGATAGACGAGACGGTAAATGTCGGAGGCGGGGACCGCCCGACTTTCCTTGTGCTCAACCGGTACGACCTGGAAATGCACAACAAGGAGGACGACCGCACCAGCCTGATCTTCACCTCCTCGTCGGAAGTGACGGCACAGATTACCCGGGTTTACTATATAGACAAGTTCGGAAGGGAACAGAACTTGGAGAAAAGATACCCCGATAATCCAAACGATAACGAATGGGGAGTGAGTACCGGATACAGATGGCGCAGCCATGGCAACATCCTCATTACTCCCGACAAGGGGCTCAACGGCAAGCTGGATGTACACAGCGACCTCCCCAGGAACAATACGATACGTTATATCGAAGTCCGGGTAACAAATGAGGACGGCAACGAACGTACCGTAACCATTGAGCAGTATCCGTTGGAATATATCACGAATATCCAGGGGTGGTACTCGTACCGCGATGATTTCAAGAATTCAGATCCTAACCCGACTACCTATGAATATGTAGGTGATAAAATTACCGGAATCGCCCTTGCCACCAGAAATATCTCCAGTTGGAACGGAGAATATAGATACCTAACGGGGACAGATGGTTTATTTGGAGGTCCTCCGGACGGATTCTTCGTTTCAAAAGTAGCAAAATTGAGGAATGATGGAAGCGGACAGTCTGATTTATATGAATACTATTACACATCAAACTCAAACAGACTTCGGGAATCCCGCTATAGCGAAATTAACGGCAGAATGTACACCATTGTATTGACAGGGACATCCAGTGAATATACTCTTGGCCGTCCACGTATGGTCCAGGATACATACCATCCGGAACTTATGGTTACGGATCCGGGACAGGACAATGCCCAATTGGTCTCGCCGTCATTCATGATAGGTTCCTGTGTAGGCGAATTCCAAGTTGGAGGAGGAAACCTGAAGCTGGACGGGAGTGACAACAGTGTCCGCGTTGCACGCGAGCACTGCGCGCATTATGTAGAAACGTATAAAGACCCGAAAACCGATAGGACGGTTACCTTGGATGACTGGCGCCTGCCCACAGAAGCCGAACTTAAAATCATTTTTAAATTCCAGGGCTCGAAAGACCAGGATGCAGACGCCATAGACTACCGCTTGAACGGACAGTACTATTACAGCGCAAGCGGAAGATTTTATAATGAGAAATACACCGTTAGCGGTACCGGAGTGGCCTGTGTACGCGATGCCTACGGTAAAAAGGAATAAACGTAGAAACCTGTCAAAAAGAAACGAAATATGATAAAGGAAATAATAGACAAGCTTGCGCCCTGCTTGCGGTATCGGCCCTGCTCGCTTCGTGCAGCGAAAGCGAGTTGTGGCAGAATCCGCAGACCGAGGCACGCGACGGCTACATCATGCTGAATTTCAAGACGGAAAATTCCTGCGATGCAGGAAGTCGTCACCCGTGCGGTAGACCCTGACGGTGGCGGAGTGCAAGATATGACACTTTTCTGCTTTGACAGTTACGGGCTTTTCATCTCTACCGTCAAGGCCGGTGTCACGGTGCAGAAGCCCGGCCCGGGGGAGATGGAGGGCACATTCAAGGCTGAGGTGCCCGAAAATACCCGGACCATCCATTTCCTGGCCAACCAGAATATGGATGAATTCAAGGAGGACAGTTTCCGCAACAAGTCGGAGTCCGAGGTCATGGCAGTGTTGGAGGGCTCGTCCGGACGCATGATCTATTGGGGCCGTTTCGCCTGCGATGCAGGAAACGACAGCAATATAGCCGAACAGATGGCCACCTCGGGCAATTCCGTCAAACTGATCCGCAACCACGCGAGAATCTCCGTCGACAACCCGGACAATAACGGGCATATCGTGATTACGGGCTTTGCGGTCTGCAACACCAACGCTTTCGGAACGGTGGCCCCGCACCACCCGAAGAAAGGCTTTGATTTCACGTGGCCTTCCAGCGACGACCCCTTCGTCACGCTTCCCGTGAACGATGCCAAGATGAGCGATATTACGGACGTGACATCCAGCATGAACCAGTATGTCTTCGAGTGCGAGAACAGTGCCGATGCCCCTGTCAGCGTAATTCTTCGGGGACATCTTCCGGATCAGGACGAAGAGAAATACTACCGTGTCCTGCTGGTTGACGACAAGGGCGAGCAGCTCCTCGTGCGCCGGAACCACCATTACAAGCTTCACATCGAGGGCGCGCTATCTTTCGGTCAGGCCTCCTTTGCCGAGGCGTTGGAAGCGGCAGCCACGAACAACGTATGGATTTCCATTTCCGATGAAGTGAACGAGGTGGAAGATACGGACTATATCCTGACAGTAGAGAAGACTTTTGTCGTACTGGACGAGAGCTTTACGGAAAACGGAGGCAGCTACACGCTCAATTATACCATTAAAGGAAAAAATGACAAAGCCATCACCGAAGCCGATGCCGCAACGGTCTCCTGGATAGACAACGGGGTGGCGACGCAGACATTCGAGACGAAATTCGAGGTCGTGAACGGTGTCGGACAGGGACATATCCAGATACACCTGCTTCGTTTGGAAAATAACGAGAAACTGGAAGGTACGCTGCTTGTCAAGAAGGGACGGCTGCAACGCAAAATCAAGGTCATCACGATCAGGAAGCAGTCTTTCGTGCCTGCATGGGTCGGGACGGAAATATACGGTAATTTAGGGAACGGTGCCAACAAGAACAACCGTGCCCATGTTACGGCCATGTTCACCATACCCGAAAGCTGTCCCAAGGAGCTGTTCCCGATGAATGTGTACCTTTCCGTTGGCGATCTGGATATCCGCAACGCTTCGGGCATGGAACTGCCCGTGGTGCGCGAGGCGGACAATGACTGGTACAGCAGCGGTGAAATCTCTTCCGTCTATCAAGGCAAAGAGCCGGATTACAAATTTGTCTACACGGCCGATGGTCCCGGCGTCCAGCGTGTCTATTTCGAGAACATATTGAATCAGGAAAACGGCTACGAGGGCACGCTCTATATCGAAGCCGAATATTTCGAAACGATGCGGCGCAAGTTCAAATACTCCACCAATCTCGTATCCATCACGGTGCAGGGACTGAACAAATACGATGCCGTAGGCTCGGGCGTACAAGATGAAGTGATATACTATCGTCTGGTTCCACAGAAAAAAGGAGCCAACGTGCAGTTTGACATGCTGCTGGCAGAGAGGTCCGACAATGATCAAGGGACAGGGAACGACAATCCTGCCAATGCGCAAGGCAAAGACGAATTCCTGCTCTACTCGCAATACCTGGATTATTACGAGGACGGTGAGGAACCCGATGCCGGAGTGACTGCATTCGATTGCAAATTCTATCCCGATGAATCGAACAATTGGTGGCAGACCAACAATCCCCAAGGTGGCCGTATGCTGATGTTCAAACCGAGAACTGAAGTTTTGAGCAGCCCGTCGCAAGGTACCGGAAGATATTCCATCTACATGAAGACCAACCGTGCCCGGAGCGCCGAGGTGATCCACATCGCCTCCAACGACAACCGGCTCGGACCGGTATTGCCGGAAGATGCAAACGAGGATAATCCCGGTATATATGGCGGCCGATCATACCGCAGTACGACTTTCGAGCTGGCCAACTACACCCCGTTCCGGTTCGGAGCCCGCGTGAAGTACGGCAACAACGACTGGCAGGGAGAGGCCGACGAGCCTGACCGCACGGTAGCATCCGGTGCCATACCGGCAGACATACCGGAAAAGTCACCCCGTTGGAATGGACATATCAACCCGACCAGCGGGTGGATATCGGCATCGATGTGACGAGCTTTGCCGGTTTTGACAACAAGTCGGTGGATCCTTTCGGCCAAGCGTTCGAAATCTATATCGACGCGCCTATGCTGAAAATCGATGCCGGCCGTCTTGCGGAAAACAGACTGGACGGAACCAAACTGAAAGCGCATCCCACGATTCCCGGGCGTTTTGTCTATACCGTGGATGCCAAGCGGGAGACGGAACGGCGATATGGTACGGATGATATTGCTAACACGGACAATATTGCCTCCAGTCAGCGTGGGGAACGCAAGACCCTGCCGTTCCTTGTGAATAGCGTCGTAAGTGCCGGGGACATCGTGATTTCGTCCGATGAAAGCCGGGTAGTGTATTATTCCAAGACTTTCCGTGTGTCGAACCAATCGATTGCCGGGACGCTTCAATATAAAAATACCGCCGGCGTGGTGCAAACATACCGAAGGATGCTTTCGTATCCTTCGAGCGTACCCGCAACGGAAGCCGTATCGGGTCGGTAAGCGTAACAGCCGACGGCCAGTACGAACTTCGGCTTCGCAAGGAATATGAGTTTAACTGGTACACGGACGAGGTGGAACTGCATTACACAGGTGACGGAGGCATGGTTTATCATGCGACATACCCGAGCCTGTCCAGCCTGTTTGCCAGTCCGCACATCGTACTTGAACCGTCTGCCGGCGAATGAGATTTTCCGAACCGGTATATGCAACGGCACCGGACGTTTCCACATCCGGCGCCCTTTTTAACAACATAAGATATGAAGATGCTGAATCATACTTTTTTCGCCTGTCTTTTGGGCATGAGTCTCGTTTCCTGTTCACATGCCCAACAGCAGAAAACCAAGGAATTCCGTCTGCCCGACGTGCCTGTCACGCTGACGGCGCCTGAAGACAGGGCGGCGTACTTGTCCCTGCATTACTGGGACCACTTCGATTTTGCCGATACGTCGCTCATCTCCCGTCCTGAAATCACCGAGCAGGCCTTTGTCGATTTCCTCGGCATCCTGCCCTATACCGACCGGGCACAGGCTGCCATCGATACTCTTTTCCGCCGCGCCGCAACCGGACAGGAGATGCTGTATCACTTCATCGGGCTGAGTGACAAGTACCTCTACGAGCCCAATTCGCCCATGCATGACGAGGAACTGCATATCCTCGTATTGCGGGCACTGCTGGACAACCCCTGCCTGTCCGATACGGACAAGATACGTCCCCGCTACCTGTTGGAAATAGCCATGAAGAACCGTCCGGGAGACGTGGCGGCGGATTTCACCGTCACTTGCCGGGACGGCAGGCGCAGGCAGCTCTCCGGCATAAAGGCCGACTACGTGCTGGTTTACTTCAACGACCCCGATTGCGAGGACTGCCGCCGGGTGAAGGAATTGCTCACCCTGTCCCCGGTTGTGAACGACCTGTTGGAGTCCGGCCGTCTGAAACTCCTCTCCGTGTGTGTGGAGGGCAAGACCCCCGCGTGGGAAAAGGCGGAATTTGACATGATCAGCCCCCATTTGAAATAAAGATCGTAATCCACCCGTTCCCCATGGGATAACGGCAACGTTTGTGCCCGCAAAGACGTAAGACTCGCTACACACAAAAAGAAAAAGCATATATACAGTTTAGAAGCGCAAGCCACCCACACCGCTGTTCCTATTGGACGAAGACTGTGTTCCCTCATTTTGTAATCTCTTTTCTTTTTTGTTAGCTCTTTCGGTTTATTCTTCGTGATATCGATCGGTTTCTGCCGTTTCATCGGTGTAGCTTGATATTCCAAGTCTCCTCCACTTGCCAGTTCTGC
>OKWC01000272.1_pt1 | contig 10913 bp, 14 predicted proteins | sample 1606971 | NCBI WGS metagenome assembly OKWC01 (sample SAMN04414076, study PRJEB24778) | human gut metagenome | material: faecal | host: Homo sapiens
CATTAGTCAGTACAGAAGAAGGCAACAGACGAATTGATGAAATCAAACCGGGAGATAAGGTCTTATCATATAATACTGAAACCGGTGAAAATGAGTTACAGGAAGTTAAGAATGTATCAGTATCAAAAACAGATATACTGGTACACATAATAACAGATGATGGCAGAGACATAGAAACTACAATGTTCCATCCGTTCTATGTGAAGAATGAAGATGGTACAGGAGAGTGGAAAGCAGCCTCGAATCTTAAAGCAGGTGATGAACTTTTATCAGAAGATGGAAAGAAAGTAAAAGTATCAGAAGTAAAAGTAGAAAAGCTTGCAGAAGAGATAACCGTCTACAACCTTGAATTAGATGAAGTGCATACATATTATGTGGCTGGCGGAGTGCTGGTGCATAATTATTGTGAAGATCATCACATAGCATCAGATAAATCTAAAAAAAGTGGATATACTAGTGAATATGAAGCAATATTTGAATCTGCGGGTATGAGTTTGCAAGATAAAGAGAATATTGTGAGTTTGGAAGAACATAGAGGTGCACATACAAAGGCATATAAAGAATTTGTTCTTAAAAAATTGAAAGAGGCAGTTGAAAATAAAACTAGCATTGCTGATAGAAATGCGGCATTAAAGTTAGCTTTAGGTGAACTAAAAGAATTACTATTAAGGTATAATAGACTACCATATTCAGATGGAAAGAGTATTATCGAAGAATTAAGTAAATAAAATAATAGAGGTTTTTTTAAGCAAAATGCTATATGTCCATATGCAGTAAATAATGCATATGGACATTTTAAGGAGGTTTAAAATGGAAAAATTGGTTTGCAGTTGTGGCAGCTTTAATTTTATAGAGGAAAAGAAAACATATATTTGTAAAGCATGTGGTAACAGATATAATAAAAAAAAGAATGATATATTGTGAAAGTGATGTAGAAATTAATAATGAATATTATTCCAAAAGAGAATGTAAAGGGAGAAAAGTTTATTGTGTAGACAATAATAGAATAGCCATATTAAACAAAAAAGAATATGTAGTAATAAATATGGGAAGAGATAACTTAGTTGAAGCAAACTTTGAAATTACTAACAATGCTGTTGAAGTTATATGCGTATCTAACAGAATAATAGAATTTACCTATAATAAAAAAATAAATATTTACGATTCTGTAACAAAGGAATTATTACGTACTATAAAAAAGGATGTTAAATTTTTTATACAATAGAAAATGGTATATTGATTTTGGATAATAAAAAATTATGTTTATATGATTTTGATTTTACATCAAGTAAGGTAATATTTGATTTTGGCAATGAATATGGAATGGATATTTATATACAAATAAAAAATGTTAGTACTAATAATGATAAATCAAAGATATGTCTATTTTATACATGTATGCAATCGGATAATCAAATTTGTGGCAGTATATATATTGATAAAACTCTGAGAATAGAAAATAGATGTTGGGAACATCCGTATAAAACTATAATTTGTGATTTTGAAAATAAAAAATATATTGTGGTAGAAAATAATGTATTATTTGAAATGGACGAAAATGAAGATAAAAAGTATATATTAAGTTTACCTAAATTAGAAAGTATTTTAGATGGTGGAATTTCATATCCGGAAATATTTATCGAATATCCCAAAAACATTAAATGTTGTAATGGAAAATATTATTTTATCTTTGACTCAGCATTTTTAGTTGTTGATTCAAAAGATAAAGGCGTTATATATTGTTATATTGATGATAGACATAACCTGATACAGTCTTTTGAAGTGAATAGTGAGGATATGATATTTTTTTCGGTGGGCAATAAATCATATATACTAGAAAAAACTTATGAAGAAATGTATAGTTAATTCAAAAGAATTCGTTTTACATGAATTGTCCTATATGATGATACAGTAATTGATAATTCTGAATTAGAACGATGGTTAGCCTCGGCAGCAATAGGCTACGCAAATGGGAAAAGGATATTTTGTTATCCTTGGATGAATTCAAGTGATATCGAGTACCTAAGGGAACAACTATCTCAGACAGTTAATGTGTTGATAGATGAAGGCTGTATTGTTATTTTCCCTACAACAAAAGAAGAAAATATAAAAAAATTATCTGACAAAAATTGTATTATATATCTGTAGCCGTTAAGTATTTTTATAACGATTCAACCTGATATATGAATATCGATAGAATATATTATTTGGAGGAAATTATCCTATGATTAATGGTATTATTTTTCAGCGTGATGATAATAGAGAATATAAAGGTGTTGAATGGGATAATTGGTATTTGAACAATATTTTTTCAGAATTATTTGAAGATTTTTTTGGTGAAAATATTGAGAAGTCTTGGTATGATTCGAATTATGTTGATGTATGTAATGATTATTCTTTTATTGAAAAATATATAGAATTATCTAAAAGAGAAAATATCAAGTTTCGTATGCTGCTTTGTGAGACAGATAGGTTAAAACCTCGATTAACCAATATTAATTGGAAAACTAAGTTTATTGGATATGATTATGCTTATTTAGGTGGCTCCTATTATTCGGCAGTTTATAATGATATATATTCAAAAAGAATTCAGCAGTTTTTATATTTTAAGTTAAATTGCAATGGATTGTTTGAGCATATTGAAAACCTCAATGAATTTATAAGATTACGAGAGGATATGATAAGTCAAGATAATAATATGATTTTAGAACAAGGTGATTTCACAATTTATAAACTATATGAAATAAATTTATAAATAAGACGAAACAGAGATGAAATTTAGACCAGCTATGCAATTAGAACATTGGCTGGTCTGCTATATTATAACCCAAAAGAGTTTATGGCAAAGGTAGTCGTAAGATAATTGATGATTTGCCAGAAACTACTATCGGAAAAGGTGTTGCTAGAAACTTTGAATCAACAGGTGATTTTGAACAGACAATTAAGGATTTTGATGCTCTCAATCCTACCGATGTGAAAGAAATTCAAACACAATATGGACCAGGAAAAAGTCGGTAAGTTGAGTGATGGAACAACAGTTGTTGCTCGTCCAGGTAGTACAACAGGAGGAGCGACTCTTGAAATAAGGGTGTACAATAGGAAAAGTGTATAAAAATTTGATATTAGGAGAGATAAAAGATATGGAAAAATGGAAAGAAGTATTTATTGGGACAATTCCAAAAGCAGTTTACCAAGTGCAACTAATAAATGGTGAGAAACAAGGATTAACTATAAAACTGTTAAGTAGTCAAACATGCGTAATGATTAATTTTGGTATGGTTCAAGCAGTACGTATGCTAGATGAAGGAATTGTGCAAAGTAACCTTTATTCTGAAAATGAAATACGGAAATATAAGGATAATGATTTTCAGAATATAATTTATGAAGTACAAGATGGTAAATTTTTAGAGCAAATAAATCAAATTTCTGATGGTTATGGAGAGGCTTTAAATTTAAAACATTATGTAGTGATTACTCAGAATTACAATATTGATATTGCAACTGAATGGGAACCAACAATAGAAATTTTAAAGATGTAATAATTCGGGACATTTTTCTTGACGATTCCAAACACCCATGTTACAAGCGGCATTCAGTAATCCACATAAGTTATGTGTTGTATTAATAATCCCATAACTCATATTTGTACTGGTAGAAGTAAAAATTGTTCCTGCAATAGTAACAAACCATTCACAGTTTAGATTGATTTGGAATAGTGTATAATCCCATCTTTGACAGTTGATTTTGTCAAATCACTTGGAATAACGAAACTAAATATATCAATAGCAGGCAGTGGTCATTTTGATTCTGCAAGTATTATTGATGAAAGTAATGATGTAGAGATAAAAAATAAGGAATTAGTCTGGCTTACAGAAGAAAATTGTTCAGAATATTATATCGCTCCCAATATAAATATTGAATAATTTAATGAGTCAAATAATGCAATTGTATATTGTTATTATAAAGATATGAATAACTATGAAATAGGAGAAACATATGGATAAAACCGGTGAACTTAGGTACAAGATAGAACAAATTAAATATGACATAGGTACAAAGGAAATGGAGTTAGCAGGACTAAAGAAAATGCTAAGAGATTACAAGGAACATATCGTTATCAATATTGGTATTTTGCTTGTAATTCTCTTGTTTTATAGCATTACTATATGGGGCAATTATGATAATGTGATATCAAAGGCTTTTATAATGGTATTAAAGCCACTTTATTATGCATTTGCAATTGTATATATTGTTAAATTTATCATAAAGCCAATATATGAAATGTATATAAACAGTAATTTAGAAACAGCAAGAAGGACGGTTATTAAGAAAGGTGTAGATTCTGTAAGTATTAAAAGGGAAATGTGCGAAAAAGAACTTTTGATATTGAAAATGCGACTTCGGGAAGCTGAAGAAGAACTGGCAAAAGAAGTTAAGTTATAAAGAAACAGGGAACTTGAAAGTTATATCACAATCAAGTTCCCTGCTTGTTTTATTTTCTATGAAAGTGTGAGTTATAAGACAAAACATGTTATACAAAGCAATGTAAATGTAGTGTAGAATATTACTAAATAATATTATTCGCTTTTATATAACATATAAACTTTAATAAAATATCAATAAAGATTTTAGTCGAGCTTAAGTTTGCCCTCTGCCTCTAATTGCTTACGAATATTTTGCATTTTCATATCAGTTTCGTAGATAACATTTGCACAATTTGTAAGTTGAGAGACCACATCCTCTACATCGTCCTGACTTTTCTTGTAATGAATCTGGTGTTCAAGGCTTGCCCAGAAATTCATAGCAATTGTTCGAATCTGAACCTCAACCTTCATCATCTGCTTGCCGGTTGATAAGAAAATTGGAACTTCGACCACAAGATGTAGACTACGATAACCATTTGGTTTAGGATTCTTGATGTAATCCTTTCGCTGGATTAAAGTAATATCGTCCTGTGCAATAAGCATATCTGCCACCGTATAAATGTCATCAATAAATGGGCAGATTACTCGGATACCTGCTACATCATGAAGATTATACAGAATACTGTCTAGTGTTACAGGAAAGCCTCTTCGTATTAAATTTTTCGTAAATGCTCATTGGTTTTTTAATTCTTGCTTTAATATTATCAATAGGATTACGTTCGGTTGTATTCTGAAATTCATCATTTAACACCTCGAGTTTTGTGCGTACCTCACGAATTGCACAACCATACCAGCACATTATTTCTTTGAATTTTTCAGCCTGCTTAATGGCTAATTCTCCTTTTTTACTGTTAAGCATTTCTACGAAAAATTCTTCATCTAAAATTTTCCTCCATAGTAAAAACCGTACCTTTCATTATATTAATAGGATTCAGGCTGAAATGCCTGAATTGATATTAAACAGATTGCTTTGTATTACACCCTTATGCAATCTGCTAATTAGTTGCAAAATATAATTATAAATATATTACAAATACTTTTCTAGAATCTTTGCTCTCTGCCTCCAAGTATGGAAATTACTTGTTATATTGTAGGCATTCTGTGACATCGAAATCATTTTATCGGGATTAGACAGTAATATATGCGTGATTTCCGGTAAATCATCAATCTTTGATAAGTCATAGAAAGCAATAGCATTTTTATTGATCAAAATTTTGTGCAGATATTTACTGCCATCACTAAGATTAACAGCACCATTCATTGCAGCATTGAAAATGCGGTCATGCGCTCCATCCTTAAACCATGGCATCACATTTAGCGAAATTTTTGAAGTCGCAAGCTTCCTAAGGCACGTAAGCGAATTAACACCGCCATGCATTATCAGATTTTCAGGATGCTTATACGTCTGCATATCCAGACCATTACCAAAGGCATCTACCTTAAAACCATTATCAACTAATGTTTTGACGACTTTGCCACGCATATAGAAACGAATATATAAATCTATAAATATCATATTTGCCATACAGGTATTAAGGTCACTATCCGAAATATCTTCAATTTCTGCTACAAGATGTTGTTCAAAAGCTTCGGCAATATCAAGATAAGGGTGAGCTATCAAATCATCAATAATATTTTTGTAGAATACGGAATAATCCTCTCCGAGTCTATTGATTTGTGGTTCAAAAATCAGATGGAGGAGTATAATTTCCCGTAAAAATAATATCTATATTGCGATTACTTAGAAAATTATCATAATCAATAAATTTATTAAATGCAATATCGTATTGGCATTAATATTATATCGGCATAAAGAGGTCCGGCAAGTGGAAGAAATGGACCTAATTCAATATTACCATAAAATCTTTTCATATATTGCAGATGCTTTTTATCAATACAAAACTGCATATAATTCTTAGGTAATCTGCAATAATTTTTATAATAATAAAAAGGGTGGTCCACAACTATATTCAAACAACGAATTTTATAATCATCAAAAAATAAATGATTTTCAGAATAAAATATTGTTTCGCCACTCAGACCAATAAAGTTAAAAGTAATTATTGTCGCTTCGCCTTTATGACAGAAGTTAATAAGTTTATTAAAACTGTTAAATTGGTCTTCCATATCAAATATAAATGTCTGATATCCCATTTCTTCAAATGCATTGGCTAACTGGATAGAGAAAAAACCTAAGGTTTCAACTCCGCCCTTGAATAAAATGATTTTCTTCTTCATAGTAATCTCCATTCTGCATATATTAAATCCGCAGAATTGCGAGTAAGATTTAAGAGTTTGATTTCAAATAAAAATTATTCAAATTTAATATTTTTCTCGGCCCATATTTTTAATGCATTAGCATTATTAGAAATCTTTTCTAATGAGTCAAGAATATTTTTGAATTCTTCTATTTCAGAACTGTCAATTGTTCCGTCCTCTGATATTGCAATAAGAGAAACTCTTATACTGTCAATATCTTTTATAGAACCTAATACTTTTAATGATAATCGGTCAAAATCATCGATTATTACTTTTGAAATTGTATGCTGACCAATTGGACATTGCTCAGCGCAATGCGAATTGCAAAGTTCAGGTGCATTATATTGTTTTGACATAGCTAAAACTTCTTCAGGATAAGGAACAATATTTCCTAATTCGATGTTTGCAAGTCGTGTTCTGTCGATGTTAAGTATTTCAGAAGCTTTTTCACGACTGGAAAATGCCTCGTTCTGTTCAGCGGCTTCATATCTTGCGATACAATACATATTGTCGGCTGCTTTGGTTGCTTTCTTTCCCATTTATTCCTCCATATTAATGAACTACTACTATGCTTCACATAAATATGACTATCTTATAATTTATGCTTATCTATAGTCATAGAATTCATATTTTAGTTCTCAGTATTCTTTATTATGTATTCTTCATAACGCTTCTGTGATGCAAGCATTTCCTCGGACATATTAGAATTAAGAATACGTTCGGTTTTCTCTTCATCTATTGAATTAAATGCGGCTAATGCATCAGCTAAATCGTCTAAACTAAAAAGATTTTCCATAAGATACCTCCATTCTACATACAAAAGCACATAACTATAAAATGTGTGATGTCTGATGCACACATTTTATAGTTTGTTCACAAATGATTTCTATTTATATTATACTTCATTTTGTAGGATAAGTAAAAGAGAAAATAATATACTTTTAAATTTTTCAAAGAACTTTAAAATATATTATTTTCTCTTCGGAATGCGGGTTAAGATATAGGGGTTAATTGTCCTCTTTATTAAGAACTCCGCGCGGAATTATTCTGGCGAGATATACAATAGGAGTATCTGCAAGACTTGTTACGATAAATATAACATAGCTTGAGATAACAATATTTATTAATGTTTTGAAAGAATGTACTCCAAGAAACGCACCAAATGTAAATAACAGGTTATTTAGAAATTGTGAAACGAGTGTCGAACCGTTATTTCTTACCCAGAGATATCTTTTTTGATCTCCACATTTCTTAGTAGTAAAATTCCACCATTTATGATAAGCCCATACATCAAATTTCTGGACGATTGCATATACCAAAAGACTTACAAGCATAAGTCGTGGGGTGTTTGAAAATATATTTTTTATAGATGGATATGCCCAGTCAGAAGCGGCAGGTTTATACCACATCCACGAATATGTAAGGAAAATCATTGTAAGTGAAGTTATAATACCTATATTAACAGCTCTTTTTGAAGTTTCTTTACCATATAATTCGCTAAGAATATCAGTTACTAAAAACGTTGCGGCAAATAGGATATTTCCGAGAGTCATTTCCATGCCGAAAGCTTTTACCATAACCAGAACCTCAATATTGGCTGTTATTGTGGCAAATGTTGTAAAAGCCATAAGGCCCTGTTTTCCAAAAAGATAGAGCCATAATAATACGGAACCATAGATTCCAATTATACTTAAGATTAATAATAATTCATTAGTCATTTTTATAGTTATCCTTTCAAAGTCAGTTTCATCCAACACCAAAATCAGTATTGTTGAGTAAAATATCTACACGATTGTTGTTGATATATAGTGGATAAACATTTTCTATAAAATTTTTGATGACACGTGGATCGGGATGTATAGGCATACCATTGTCTACCATAATATTTACGCATACTCTTTCAAAATATTTAAGTCCTGTTTCTATATCATTAATCATACTTTCAGAAGTCTGACCTGGAATACCTTGTAACAAACATACTTCATCAAAGTATTTTGCAATTTCTGCAGGAGAATCGGTATCAATTCCCTTAACCAGATAGGACTCTCTGAATAAGGAATCAAAAGTTTCAACACCTATTTTAATTTTTGCTTTGATACCGTTGGTGTCAAAAAGTCTGCGTAAATCCTCAACACTATCCTTATGCATATAATGAACATTCAAATGTATTTCGGAAATATTTTTTTCCTTACATTTTGTGATAATATAATTCATAGTCTTTGTATCTAAATCTACAAAACTGCCAGAGTTAATAACTTCAAGTTTTGCGTAGATGCCGGATACTCTGTCAAGCACCTCTTTATTGAGGATAAAATTTTGTTCTTCATCAGGGCAGCGATCTAAATGATAATTACAGAATCGGCATTTTAGCCATTTACATCCATTGCCACGAAGCAGAGTGATTTCGCGGGGATTTTTCTCTGTGATTATTGAATAACGTTCTAATGAAGAGTTATCTGTATTCGCCATTGTTTTTGCCTTTCAGATTAAAAATACTCCTACAAAACTGTAGGAGTATATAGTCAAAATTTACATATAAAAATATAATAGTCCCTAGTTTTGTTTACAGACAGGATGGTTACGAACTGTCTTATTAAATTGTAAAAATTATCCATATTATAAATATACATTATATATTTATAAAGTACATAGGATAATATATGACATAGACAAGTAAATATTAATTATATTCGAAGGTATAATTAAATACCGGGACGTGAATATATCTACAACGAGAGATATTGTAGTCTATGACTTTTAAGTTGTCAAGCAGTAGTTTTCTGCCTTGAAAGCCAGGTATCAAATCTGTCTTTAATAATTTCAAACTGTGCAGGACCTATATCAAGAATAAATTTATGAAAATCTTTTGTGTTAAATTTGTCGCCTAACTCTGACTCGGCAGTTTCTTTCATATCAGTAAATTCTAGATAACCAATATAGTATGCAAGATATACAGCCGGATCTTCGACAAGTGTTTCAAAAATTTCATCTCCAACAGATTCATCGTATCCGATTGAGGTTATGAAATCCTTAGTCTCCTGTCTGCTCCAGCCATCATAATGAATGCCGATATCTGCAAGACAGTAAACATCATATGACAGGCATTGCATAGCCTTATTGAACTTAATGGTATCCTTATCCTGACCAGAATAATTGAAACTGTATAACTCAGCATAAAGTCCCCAGCCTTCAATATAACCGGTGTATCTTAAGAGATTTCTTATAAGATCAGGATTAGTATTCTGGAAATATGTTGTCTGATACATATGTCCCGGAAATCCCTCATGCGCAAGTACAGGATATAAATCCATATCTTTATAAGTTTCATTCCTGTTAATATAGATATTATTCTTAGATGTATTATCTATATGTGGAATGTAGTAATAAGCAGGATTCTCATATTTCTCAATGTCCTTTGGTACATCAGATACAGTATAATTTGTGTCATAGCCTTCTGGAAAATCAGCAGTAATTTTACCAAGTAAGTGTTTTAGAATTGTATCAGGATCAGATGTATCAAAAGAGTATTTATCCATCTTATCATATAAATCAGCATCTTTATAAGAAAGTACCATAATTGAATTAAGATCTTTCTTTAGTTTCTTATTAAGCATATTCTTGATTTCTGAAACGGTCTTATCGGAAGATGTGATGTTTCTTACAAGAAGTTCATAATATTTCTTACCATTTTCATAATTGCATAAACCACCCTCATTTTTGCATTTACCCTTTAATGAGGATAAAGAGGAAATCATCTTCTGATAGGCAGGTAATATTGAATTTTTTAACTATATCGGTGTTCTCTTTAATATAGTTATCCTTTTCGGATGATTCAATGTCAGATAATTTGTTAATCTTATCGTTAAAAGTTGTAATTAGAAAATGATTATCAGTATTACTGATAAATTCGTTACAGGAATCAATAAGGGAATCAATCCAGAAATCAGGAATTCCCATACCTTTTTCAGCCTTTTCACTTTCATAAGACATAACACTGTCATAATAATCAGATATAAGTTTAATTAACTCAATATAATCTTTAACATCAGACTTTGCATTAAATTCAAATTCTCCAAGGAATGATGGAAGAGAAGTCTGTATACCTGACATTGGGGAGAGGTAATCTTCATAAAGATAAAAATCACTGAAATTAAGTGTATCTTCTAAATCGGTTTTAAAATATCATATGTAAGTTTCTGGTTATCAGTTAAATAGTCATAATTAAAGTCA
>OKWC01000276.1_pt1 | contig 10825 bp, 10 predicted proteins | sample 1606971 | NCBI WGS metagenome assembly OKWC01 (sample SAMN04414076, study PRJEB24778) | human gut metagenome | material: faecal | host: Homo sapiens
TCCAACTCTTTGCTGTCTACCATAGCAACAGAACCTGAAAGATTCGCCTTTTTCTGTGTGCCATAACCTACTACCACAACCTCACTTAGAGTCTTTGAATCTTCTTTCAAGATAACATTCAGCGGGCGCGTTTCGTCATATATCTCGTGCAGTACCGATGTATCCTTTATATGTACAAGCAGCTTGTATATGCCCATATCGCTGTAGGCTACACAGTTTTCGCCGTGCAGGGTAGCCACCTTGAGTGCCATTACCGCCTTGCGGTAACCGTCCGATATAGCCGCATACCCTTGCTTTGACGGGCTTATGCCGCAGGTGAGCGTCGCTCCCTCCCCGCCTGAATTGAAAATGGTATCAAATGTCGAAAGAATCTTCCGTACATCCTCCTCTTTACAGTCGGGGCATACTGTCACAAGATTTTTATCCTGAAAGAAAAAGCTGAATTGCCTTCCGCTTGTATTCAGCACCTTCTGCATGGCGCTTGTGGCGGCCTTTTTCAGTTCATCGTCACTAAGCTCGGTTTTGGAAAAGCCGCATACGCCTACGCAATAGTCGGATGACGGAAAATAACTGCGCCGTTCAAGCGTCGATTTATATCCTGCCTCGTTCTCCGGCGAAAATATAAGGTTTCTGAGGGCGGTGGCAAGCGCCGTTTCTATCTCCTCGCCGGTTACTATCCTATGGCAGAAGTCGTAGGTTATATCTATCAGCTTTACCTCCCACGGAACAGTAAACAACGGCAGGGAATTAATATCACAGCAATCCTTTACGCTTTGCGGTATACTCTTTATATATTTACCTGTGTTGATAACAAGCGCACTGCAGCGTTTTTTCTATCAGCTCCTCGACAACCTCAGCAGGTGACCTTCATCGTTTATTCCGACACCTGTCATAAATACCATTTCGTTTCCGTGAAGAAAAGGTGACACATCAGCGTTTTCAACCAGATGCACCCAGCGGACGTAGTTCCCCAGTCCCTCTTTTCCCGCAACGAGCTTCATAACGTAATTTGCCTGTGCTTCGCACATAGCTTTGATACTGTAATTGACATATTCTCACCCCTTTTTCTTTTAGGATAGCAAAAACCGCCGAAGCTCCCTTGTTTCCCGACAGCTCCGGCGGTGTTCATCTCGTTTATTGATATAGAGTATAGCACGGTTTTGCATAATTGTCAAGAGAATATTGCAAAATTCAACTACAGCACAAACAAATCGCCTTTCTTTAGGCGCTCTGCACAATTCAGCACAAATGCTATTGCGATGCGATTTAAGCGTGATATAATGCAGTTAAACCGAAAGGAAACAGTGAAATAAAACAAAAAGAAACTTGCAACGGCGCAGAAAGTGATTTCTGTGCGTTTTGTTTTGCAGGAATAAAAAGATAAGACTTGCAAAACGGGAAAGAAAGGAGTGCTTAGAAATGAGTGAAAAGGTAAATGCACCGGAGATTTCGGTAAAGAACGTCAGTATGGTGTTCTCGGACAGCAAGGGAAATCCGGTACAGGCACTTAAGAATGTAAGCATTGATATTCAGAAAGGTGAGTTCATATCGCTTCTCGGCCCTTCAGGCTGCGGTAAGTCCACACTTCTTCGTATAGTATCGGATCTGCTGACCCCCACCTCAGGCGAGATTACGGTCTGCGGCAAGACACCGAGAGAAACAAGACTTGAGCAGAAGTTCGGTATCGTGTTCCAGAACCCCGTGCTTCTCGACTGGAGAACGGTAAGAAAGAACATAAGACTTCCGCTTGAGATGATGAAGGTTCCGAAAGAGGAACAGGCGAGCCGTATCGAACAGGTACTGGAGCTTGTCGGACTCAAGGAATTCGGAAACAGCTACCCCGGACAGCTTTCGGGCGGCATGCAGCAGAGAGTAGGCATAGCAAGAGCGCTTGCGATACAGCCCGACATACTGCTGATGGACGAACCGTTCTCGGCACTTGACGAGTTCACAAGAGAAAAGCTAAACGACGATGTGCTTTCAATATGGAGAAAGACAAACAAGACGGTGCTTTTCGTAACTCACAACATAGCCGAGTCGGTATATATGTCCGACAGGATCTGCGTTTTATCTCCTCACCCGGGCAGATTATCCGCAATAGTGGACGTTGATCTTCCCCGACCGAGAAACGCAGACATGAGAGGTACTCCCGAATTTGCCGCTCTTGTAGAGAAGGTAAGAAACAGCTTCGAGGGTATATAAAGCCGAAAGGAGCGTTAAGAAATGATAAAAAGGATAACTTCCTCCAAAGGCATAGTAACTGCCGTATGGGTGCTGGGTCTTGTAGTGATATGGGAGATATGTGCATTCATAGTAGGAGCGACACAGCGTACACCCGTAAACGTGCTTCCGCATCTGTACCAGATAATCGGCTCGTTCTTTGATACAAAGTCGATAACCGGTTCGGGCGATACGATAGCAACACTGGTTTTCTCCAGTGCCGCAGAAACGCTTTCAAGAGCGCTTATCGGTTTTATAATCGGTATGGTGCTGGGCTACATACTGGCTTTGCTGATGCACCTGTCGCACATAGTCGAAAAGATAGCGTTCCCGTATCTTATGATAATCCAGATGATACCCATTCTCGGTATGGCGCCTATCGTACTTTCGATAACGGGCGATATATCAAGCGCACGAATCATAATCGCCGCAATTCTCACATTCTACCCCGTTTCGACAAATACGCTGGCAGGGTTCAAGTCGGTCGGACGTGAAAGACACGAGCTGATGAGATCCTACGGTGCAAGCAAGTTCCAGCTTTACACAAAGATGCTTATCCCGTCGGCTATGTCATACTTCTTCACGGGTCTTAAGATCTCGGCACCTATGGCGATAACGGCATCTATACTTGTAGATACGCTTCAGGGCGGCAACGGTCTTGGCTGTATGCTCTCCCAGTCGCTGAAAGGCTCGATGACAAGATTCGTATTCTGGGATATAGTAATATTCAGCGCAGTTATAGGCGTGCTAAGCTCTATCTTATGGGCGTTATCGAAAGAGCGATAACACCGGCGAAAAGAAAGGCAAAGAAAAAAGCACAGTAAGGAAAGGACTGATCGTACTTGAAAGGCAAGGTAATCAAAAACATAATAACAACAGTCGGTCTGCCCGTACTGTTCGGAGCATTGATATTCACACTATGGCAGACAAAGGTTCTGCACGCACTGTTCGGAACGGATGAGATAATCCTTCCGCTCCCGACAAGAATAGGCTCAATCATAGGCGATAACTTCACGAATATGTTACCGCAGGTAGCGTCAACTCTTATAGTGGCGGCTCGGAGGACTTGTACTCGGCTCGATACTCGGTTACTTCATCGGCGTTGCGGTGCGGTATTCAAGAAGTGGGGCATGGGCGGTCTGACCATAGTATCCGCATTCAACGCAATCCCGCTCGTAGCGCTCGCTCCGGTTATCAACAACTGGACAAGAGATCTGTCGAGCGTGGTAGATATAAGAAGTACGGTGGCTAAGATAATCACCGTTACAATATTCTGTACAGCTTCAATGAGCGTAAACGCATACAGAGGTCTGACGGAGGTAAAACCGTTCTCGGAGGATCTGTTCGCATCATACGGTTCAGGCAAGCTGAAAATATTCTTCAAGCTGAGGCTCCCGAACTCACTGCCCTATGTATTCACGGCTTTAAGAGTAAGCGTTCCGTCCTGTATAATCGGTGCGGTAGTAAAGCGAATACTTCGCAGAGCAGGTAATCGGTGTCGGCAGACAGATAAGAGAGAACATAGTCAAGGGTCAGTTCCCGACAGCGTGGGCATATATAACGATAGCCTGCGTAATGGGCATACTGATGTACATCATACTCCTCACAGTTGAGGCGATCGTGCTGAAAAACCGCCGTGCAAGATAAGGCGGTTTCAGATAAACTAAAACCTATTTTAAAAGACGAGAAAGGATGAAACATTATGAAAAACAAAAGAGTGTTAGCAGCATTACTCGCAGCAAGCTGTCTTGCAGCATCGTTCACCGCTTGTTCCGGTGACGCCTCATCGAGCAGCACAGCAGGAAGCTCAGCCGCATCGGCAGACGCTTCTTCAAGCGCCGCAGAGGGTTCTTCGGAAAGCACAGGTCTTATGAGCGATGAAGAGATCATCAAGAAGGCTTCAAGCGAAAACAAGGTCGGCAACTGGGGTCTCGGCAACGAGTACGAGATTCAGGCTCTGCTTTCAAAGTACGGTCTGCCCACAGATTATATCACAATGGACTTCACAATGGATCAGATAGATAAGGATACTATTACGCTGGCATCGGCAATGACATTCAACGAGCTTGGTCTTATCAAGAACAACTATGACGGCGGTTATAACTACGGCGATGAGATCGGCGTAATTGATATGAACGACGAGGGAGTTGCAATGCTTGAGGATAACCTGTTCTGCACAAAGGAATTCGCAAAGAACAACCCCAATACAGTAAAGGCATTTGTTGCCGCATCAATGAAGGGCTGGACATATGCGTGCGAGCATCCCGATGAAGCCGCAGAAATCGTATTCAAGTACGGCTCATCGGTATCGGCTGACCACCAGAAATATATGGCTTCAGAGGTCGCAAAGCTTGTAACGACAGATACAAAGGGCAATGCGGTTTCCGCTTCGGATGTAGGTAAGATGGACGAAGATGCAATGCAGCAGACACTTGACCTTGCTAAGCAGTACATCAAGCTTGATGATGCTACAGCGGCAGACAAGCTCGCTAAGCTTACACTTGATGACATCCGTTCTTCCGACTATCTGACATATGACGGCGGAGCAGTTGAGAAGTCTGACCTCAAGGTTCAGCTTAAATGGTTACCGCAGGCTCAGTTCATGGGCTATTATGTAGCACTTGACAAGGGCTACTACAAGGATAACGGCCTTAATGTAGAGATTGTAAGCGGCGGCGGTGACGTTTCTGAGACAGTTGCAGTAAGCAACGGTACAGTTGACTTCGGCGTAACGTGGGTTTCTAACCTTATCAACGCCAACGCAGGCGGTATGGAGCTTCTCGAAGTAGCTCAGGTATATCAGAGATCGGGTCTTGTACTTTGCTACAAGAAGAGCCAGTTTACTAAGTAATTCACGGTTTCGGATCACTCCGGAAGCTGAAAGGCGGTATATATGAGCGAAAAGAAAATACTTGTAAGCGGTTGCCTTTTCGGCTGGCATTGCCGCTATGATGACGGCGATACGCCGTGTCTGCACCCACAGTTCCTTAAATGGAAAGAAGAGGGCAGACTGATACCGGTATGTCCCGAAGTGTTCGGCGGTCTTCCGACCCCACGTCCCGATTGTCAGCGTACAGGCGATAAGGTGATGAGCTGCGTAGGCGGCGACTGCACCGAGCAGTACACAAAAGGCGCAAACGAGGCGTTAAGACTTGCAAAGGAAAACGATGTTGCACTTTGCATAATGAAAGAAGACAGCCCCTCCTGCGGAAGCACCCACATATATGACGGTACCTTCACGGATACTATCATCGAGGGACAGGGGCTTACGGTAGAATATCTCAGAAACGCAGGCTACAAGGTATTCAGCGAGAATATGATCGAAGAAGTCATAAAGGCACTCGCAAAGTAAGCACTACAGTGACTTATACAGTGAGTTCAGTATCGCACGAGCAGTTAAATACCGTTCGTGCGATCGGGGAAAGACGTCAGGGCGGACGTATCACGGCATAGCGGTCGTTTCGCTCCGACGTTTTTTCCCGATAAAAATACAAACTTTATAAAGAGCAAAAGGAAAGAGGGTATAACAGTGGTATTCAGATCACCACCAACGATTATTTACGGCAAGGGTACAGTTACCTCAGTCGGAGAGCAGGCGGCTCGCTTCGGAAAAAAGGCAGTGCTTGTCTGCGGAAAAGGCTCGCTGAGAAAAAGCGGAGTGCTTGATATTATAGTATCGAGCCTCGAAAAAGCAGGCGTTTCCTGTGCGGTATATGACCGTGTAGGCTCAGACCCGACAACATCGGACGTTGACGAGGGTGCGGCTTTTGCAAAGGAAAACGGTTGCGATGTGATAGTAGCGGCAGGCGGAGGAAGTCCTCTTGATGCGGCAAAGGGAATCGGAATGCTGCTCACAAACGGCGGCAAGGTGACCGATTACGAAAAGACCGCTCCCGAAAGGAGTCGCTCCCCATTACTCGCAATACCGACCTACAGCCGGCACAGGCAGTGAAGCGACAAGATACTCGGTTATAACAGATACCGACAGAAATATAAAGATGCTGTTATCGACAGACGGAATAATTCCGAAGGTAGCGATTCTTGACTTTGCGATAACAAAATCATTGCCGCCGTTTATGACAGCGGCAACCGGAATGGATGCTCTGACCCACGCAATAGAGAGCTACATAAACGTCAACGCATCGCCTATGACGAAGATGTATTCGCTTGAAGCGATAAGGCTGATTTCAAAGAGCTTAATCCCGGCTGTCCTTGACGGCAGGAACGAGCAGGCAAGAGAGGATATGCTGCTTGCCGCTTTATATGCGGGAATTGCAATATGCAGTGCGCCGACAGCGCTTGTACACTCAATGTCAAGACCGCTCGGAGCGTGGTTCCATATTCCGCACGGCCTCGCAAACGCAATGCTTCTAAGCACGGTTATGGAATATAACCGTCCGTCCTGCCCCGAAAAGTTCCGTGACATCGCAATAGCGATGGGCGAGAATGTCGAGGGCTTATCGGTAAAAGAGGCAAGTATAGCGGCAGTTGAAGCTATCGCCGCAATAGCGGACGAAACGGGACTTCCGAAGCTGCTTTCTTCACAGGGAGTAACAGAGGACAAGATACCGACTCTTGCAAAGGACGCATTCGCCGCAGGAAGTACGGCGAACAACCCCAGAGTTCCCACAGTAGAAGAAATCGAAACGATATATAAAAGTATTTTCTGATAAAAGAAAGGAAGAAACAGTATGAGATACGGATTCAAAAACGCAGAAGAGGTAAAGGAAGCCTCACTTAAGTACAACCTTCATTCGTGGAGCGTTCAGGGCAAGCTGAACCCCGCAGTAGTAGAAAAGGCGGAGGGTATTTATTACTACACCGCAGACGGCAAGAAGATGGCTGATATGTCAAGCCAGCTTGTAAACCTGAATGTCGGCTACGGCAACAAGGATATTATCGACGCTATCAAAGAGCAGGCAGAAAAGCTTGCATACATCAGCCCGGCTTACGCTATCGACTGCCGTTCAAAGCTTGCAGAGATGGTCGTAAAGGTAGCTCCGAAGAATATGGGCAAGGTATTCTTCACCTTAGGCGGCGCAGATGCTAACGAGAATGCAATAAAAATTGCAAAGCTGGTTACAGGCAGATACAAGATATTCTCAAGATACCGTGCATATCACGGAAGTTCATTCGGTGCAGGTAACCTGACAGGTGAGCCCAGAAGATATACTCTTGAACCCGGTATCCCCGGCTTCGTAAAGTTCACGGATCCTTATCTGTATCACGCTCCGTTCCCCTTTGAGAGCGAAGAACAGGCTACAGAGTATTATCTCGGACAGCTCCGTGACCAGATCATATACGAAAATCCCGATGCGGTTGCCGCTATCGTAATGGAATCGGTAACTGGCTCCAACGGTATCATCATTCCGCCCAAAGGCTACTTACAGGGTGTACGCAAGATATGCGACGAGTTCGGCATTATGATGGTCTGTGATGAGGTAATGGCAGGCTGGGGCAGAACAGGCGAATACTTCGCTTGCGAAAACTGGGGCATCGAGCCTGATATGATAACCTTCGCAAAGGGCGTTACCTGCGGATACGCTCCTCTCGGCGGCGTAATCGTAAGCAAGAAGATTGCAGAATTCTTCGATACGCACAAGCTCGACTGCGGTCTTACATATTCAGCACATCCTCTGGGCTGTGCCGCAGGTGTTGCGTGCCTTAACTTCTATGAAAAAGAACACATTATGGATAAGGTAAAGGAGCGTGGCAAGCAGTTAGGCGCACTCCTTGAGGATATCAAGGCAAAGCACAAGAGCGTCGGCGATGTACGTTATATCGGACTGTTCTCCTGCGTAGAGCTTACAAAGAACAAGGCAACGCACGAGCCTCTCGTTCCTTTCGGCAAGGATCCTGAGGGCATTATGGGCAAGATAGTCGGAATGTTAAAGGCAAAGGGCTTCAACACATATTCACACGAGGCTTGCATATTCGTCTGCCCGCCTCTCATTATCACAGAAGAAGAGCTTGCAGAGAATATGGCAATACTGGACGAAGTTCTGACAGAAGTAGACAAGATGGTCTGATAAGCAACAGTTATTACGGGAAAGGACGGTAAGTTATGGATCTCATAATCAAAAACGGTACGATAGTTTCACCAACGGCTACATTCAAAGCCGATGTGTGCGTGGATAACGGTAAGATAGTTGCGATAACGGCAGATGCCGGCACAGATGCCGACAAGGTGGTAGACGCAAGCGGCAAAATGGTGCTCCCCGGTGCCATTGACGCACATACCCACCTTGCAATGCCCTTCGGCGGCACAATTTCATCCGATGACTACTACGCAGGCACAAGAGCAGCTGCCTGCGGCGGTACGACAACGGTATTCGACTTCATTTTACAGGATTTCGGTGAAACGATGGTCGATGCCATCAAGCGCCGTGACGCATTGTGTGCTCCCGATGCGGCTGTCGATTACGCATTCCACGTTGCAGTAAAGGACGTTTCAAACGGACTTATCGACACTATAGAAGAATGCTGTAACTACGGTGTATCTTCGTTCAAGGTATTTATGGTTTACGATTTCGGCGTAACAGACGGCGTATTCTACAAGGTACTTGAAAAGGCAAAATCCTGCGGCGCTATGATCTCGGTACACGCCGAGAACAAGCAGTTAATAGACGTTCTGACAGAGCGTTATCTGTCAGAGGGCAAGACAAGCGCATGGTATCACTATATGAGCCGTCCGGAATTTGTCGAGGGCGAGGCTGATATAAGAGCAATCCAGCTTGCAAAGAGTCTTGACTCCAAGCTGTACATCGTACACCTTGCAAATAAGGAAGGTGTGCAGGCGGTTGAAAGAGCAAGGAACGAGGGCTATCAGATATATGCCGAGACCTGTCCGCAGTACCTTGAATTTACCTCCGAGGTATACAAGAGAGCAGACGGCAGAAACTTTGTATGCTCACCTCCGATGAAGGGCGAGGAAAGCAGACTTGCTCTGTGGGAGGCTATAAAGAAAGGTCTTATCACAACAATAGCTACCGACCACTGCCCGTTCCAGTCATACGAAAAGGACTGGGGCAAGGACGATTTCACAAAGATTCCCAACGGCTGTGCAGGTATCGAGAATATGTACCCCTATATGCTGTCAGCCGCTAACGAGGGCAAGATAACATTCAACAAGGCAGTTGAGCTTTGCTCATATAACCCCGCCAAGATTTTCGGCTGCGACGCAAAGGGCGCTATCGAAGTCGGCAAAGACGCAGATATTGTTCTCTACGATCCCACGAAAGACTTCACAATCACAAATGACAAGATGCACAGCGACTGCGACCACACGATCTGGGAAGGTATCAAGGTCAAGGGCTATCCCGAGGCTACCTACTCAAGAGGCAAGCTCGTATTCAAGGACGGCGAGTTCTTGGGCGAGCGTGGCTGGGGCAAGTTCATAAAGAGAAGCTCAAGCGGTAACTTATAATAAATAAAAGCTGATATACAACAGGGGAGAGCAATATCTCCCCTGTATCTGTAACAGCACAAAGGAAAAGGAGAGATACTTATGCCATTCGTAAAAAATACAGCTATAGAAGAAAGCGCCCGCTGCCTTTTATGCCTCGACGCTCCCTGTACAAAAGCCTGTCCGTGCGGCGCCACAGCCCGCACAGATTTATCCGCTCACTGCGTTTTGATAATTTAAACGGCGCAAAAGCCTTTGTGAAAAACTGTGCCGATTGCTCCGCTCCCTGTATGACCGCCTGCACAAGAGCAAAAATAGACAGACCCGTTGAAATAAGGCAGACAGCGGAGTATATCGCTTCTGCCGCAAAGGATGCAGAGCCGAAAGCCGATTTATCAATGACCTTCTGCGGTCTTAAGTGCGAAAACCCGTTCTTCTTATCTTCATCCGTAGTAGCAAGCGGCTATGATATGTGCGCAAAGGCGCTCGATATGGGCTGGGCAGGTATCGTATACAAGACGATAGGCTTCGCAAAGATGAACGAGGTATCTCCCCGTTTCGATATTCTGAACAAGGAAACGACACCCTATATAGGCTTCAAGAACCTTGAACAGATCTCCGACCACCCTCTTGAAGAAAACCTTGCTATACTCAAAAAGCTGAAGGAAAACTATCCCTCAAAGATAATCGTATCTTCAATAATGGGCGAAAGTGAGGACGAGTGGACAGCGCTTGCAAGACTGTCTGAGGAAGCCGGCGTCGATATGATAGAGTGCAACTTCTCCTGTCCGCAGATGACAAGTCACAGTATGGGCAGTGACGTGGGTACGAATCCGGAGCTTGTCGCAAAGTATACCGCCGCAGTAAGACGTGGCACAAAGCTCCCCGTGCTTGCAAAAATGACGCCCAATATAACCAATATGGAAATACCGGCTATTGCGGCCGTAAACGCAGGTGCGAACAGCATTGCGGCAATAAACACCGTCAAGAGCATCACAAACGTCGATCTTGACAGCTTCGTTCCTACTCCCGACATTAACGGCAAGGGAGTACCTTATGAAAAGGCAGGCGTTTCTATCATCAGCGTTGCCATTGATGCACCGCAGGATGTGATAAACACCTTATCGGGTAAGCTCGGCGCATTGAAGGGCGTTACCTCAAAGACTAATCTATCAGAAGCTTCCTGCAGATCGTTCAAAG